>Ga0193752_1000160_pt1 | contig 88787 bp, 82 predicted proteins | sample H1c1metaG_FD_144924 | JGI IMG/M metagenome (GOLD analysis project Ga0193752, IMG submission 144924) | Soil microbial communities from a riparian zone of the East river system, Colorado, United States - H1c1 | ecosystem: Environmental > Terrestrial > Soil > Riparian zone | place: USA: East River... | reverse complement strand
GAAGCGGCCGTTGAAGCCGTAGGGCGAATACCGCGAATACGCGAGCGCATTCGTGGCATTGAGGTTCGCCACGCCACCCGGCGGATTCGGCACCACCCGGGCAATGGGCAGCCGATCCGGATACTGGTCGAACAGGTTGTCGGCACCGATGGCGAAGCCGAGCTTGTCTTCCAGTAGTTTGGCCGTGAGCGCGAAGTCCACCAGCCAATCGGGCTGGATCTGCAGATCGCGGACGGCCTCCTGGCCGGCGGCGATTTCCGGCGCGGTTGGCACGCCCGGCTCGACTACATTGCCGTAGCGCGTGCCCTTGAGATTCACGCCGAAATTCATGCCGCCGAGCGGAATGCTCCAGTCGACGCCGAGATTCACCTTGCTCTCGGGCGTACCCTCCTCGAAGCTCAGCGTGTTGATACGCGCGAACAGCACGGGCGGCGTGCACGGCGCCGGCTGGCCGTTGCAGATGTTGTTGATGACGTTCGTGCTCGGCACCTTTTCCACTTCGGTGTCGTTCCAGTTGCCGGCGGCAACGAACTCGAACTTGCCCGCGCGCTCCGTTCTCCACAAATAACGCGCTACTAGATCGATGCCCTCCGTCTTCGTCTCCACGCCGTTGATGAAGAAGCGTGCGACGGTCGCGCCGAGCGGCGAGATGAGCGCGGCCACCTGCGGCGTGTTGAGGTTTTCCGACAGCACGATGCGATCGCGGATGTCGATGCGATACGCGTCGATGGTTGCTTCGAAGCCGCCGAAACGCAGCACCGTGCCGAGCGAGTAGTTGCGCGACTTTTCAGCATCGAGTGGCTGCGCGCCGAGCGTGATGGCGACCTCGGACGTGGCGGGGAAGGTGCCGACCTCGAACGGGATGCCACCGATGAAGTTGGTCGCGGTCGAGGTGAAGAACTCCTGCTGCAGTCCGGGGGCGCGGAAGCCGCTGGACACTGCGCCGCGCAGCGCAAACGAGTCGGTGAGGTCGAAGCGTCCGGCCAGCTTGCCGGTCACGGCGGACCCGAAGTCCGAATAGTGCTCGCCGCGCACCGCGACGCTGCCAAGGAACCGCTTCGCCAGCCGCGCTTCGACGTCGACGTATGCACTGTACGAGGTGCGGTGTTCGTCGAGTTCGTTGCCGGGCTGGAACCCCGGGAAGCCCTGCGCACCTGCCGGCGCGCCGACGATGGGCCCGCGGTCATACGAGGCGGGTTCGCCCGCTTCGATGCCGTAGCCCTCGCGACGCGCTTCGACACCCAGCGCCACGTTGAGAGGCTCGGGCAGATTGCCGATTTCGAAGCCGCGCACGATGCTCGCGTTGAAGGTGAACTGGTCGTAGGTCATCTCGCCCGCGTCAAAGCTGGTCTGCGAGTCCGCACCATATGACACGTTGAGACTGTGCTCGACGCCGTACCCCACGGTGTTGGATCCGTAGACCAGGCTCATGTCGGCATCCCAGCCCGCGAGCTTGCCGCGCACGCCCCAGCCCAGTGCAATGTCGTCGATGTCGGTGGTGATGAGCGGCAGGAAGCCGTCCGGGTAGATAGCCGGGACGTTGCGCACATCGTTGAAGATGCGCGGAAAGGCCGCCGAATTGCCGTCGCGGTTCTGATAGCCCGCCCAGCCGTAGAGGCTCCAGTCGTTGCCGAGCGGTATGCCCGCATTGATGTACCCGGTGATGTCGCGCACGTCGGCGTCGCCGTAACGCGAGGTGACCGGCGAGCCCGGCACGCGATTGTCGAAATCGCCGCGGCTGGTGGGATCGCGATCGCGATACTCCGCCGATAGCGTGAGGAAGCCTTCGTCGCCGAGCGGCAAGCCGACCCAGCCCGAGGCGGTGGTGGTCGCGCCGTCGTCCTCACGACGCGAGCCGCGCTCGGTCTCGACATTGGTGTCGTATTGACCGTAGGTCAGCGACGCGTTGCCGCCTTCGCGCGCTTCGCGCAGGCGCAGGTTGATCACGCCCGCGATGGCGTCCGAACCGTATTGCGCGGAAGCGCCGTCGCGCAGCACTTCGACGGTTTCGATGGCGGCCAGCGGAATGGCGTTCAGATCGACGGCGGCCGAACCGCGGCCGACCGAACCGTTCACATTGACCAGCGCGGATTGATGGCGGCGTTTGCTGTTCACCAGCACGAGCGTCTGATCCGGCGCCAGGCCGCGCAGCGTAGCGGGGCGGATGTGATCCGTTCCGTCGGTGATCGACGGCCGCGGGAAATCGAGGGACGGTGCCGCGCTCGACAGTGCTTCGGCAAGCTCCGTCGAGGCCGTCGATTGCAATCTGCTGGCCGACAGCACGTCGACGGGCGCGAGCGAATCGAGTCGCGTGCGGCCCACGGCGCGCGTGCCCGTGACCACGACTTCGTCGATGTCGTCATCGGCCGCAGGCGCGGCCGCATCCTGGGCCAGGAGCGTGCCGCTGGCGCTGAGGCCGAGTGCGGCGCCGATGGCGGCGCGCAGGGTGAATGTACCGAACCGTTTATTGTGTTTCATCGAAACTCCTTCCTTAGATAGCGGGCGGCGACCGACTCTAGACCATCGGCCACCAGGTACTTGTAAGCATTTGTGCTCGGCTTATGCCGGCCGCGCAGGCGACGCGCGCCTATGTAGAATGCCTACCCGTGCGATTTTTCAAATCCGACAACACCGCCGCGGTCAGCGACGAAATCCTGCGCGCCATCGGCGCAGCTAACAATGGCGCAGCTCTCGCCTACGGCGCGGACCGCTGGTCGGATGCGCTCGATGCGGTGTTCGGCGAGTTCTTCGAAACACCGGTGCGCGTGTTCGCCGTTTCATCGGGCACCGCCGCAAATTCGCTCGCGCTCGCCACGCTGTGTCCACCCTGGGGCACGGTGCTCACGCACGCCGAAGCGCACATCGAGCGCGACGAATGCGGCGCGCCGGAATTCTTCACCGGCGGCGCCAAGCTGTCGTTGATCGATGGAGCCGGTGCGAAGATCACGCCTGAGGATTTCACCGCGCGACTCGCATGGTTCGAACCGCACGTGCACGGCGTGCAGCCGCGCATGGTGTCCATAACACAGGCTACGGAGCGCGGGGCCATCTATTCGCCGGACGAGATTCGCGCACTTTCGGACATCGCGCGCGAGCGCGGCATGACCGTACACATGGACGGCGCGCGCTTCGCGAATGCGGTCGTGGCTCAGAAATTCTCCCCCGCCGAACTCAGCTGGAAGGCCGGCGTCGACGTATTGTCGTTTGGTGTCATCAAGAACGGGGGCATGAATACCGAAGCCGTCGTGTTCTTCGATCCGACCCGTGTGGGTGACTTCGAGTTCCGCCGCAAGCGCGCGGGACAACTCGCCTGCAAGGGGCGATATGCTGCGGTGCAGCTGACTACCTACCTGGAAAGCGGCATCTGGCGCCGCAACGCCGAGCGCGCGAATCGCCTCGCGGCGCGCGTTGCCGCAGCCGCGCCGCACCTGCTGAGCGAACCGTTCGCCACCAACCAGGTGTTCATGAGGCTGGGCGATGAGCGCATCGCCGCGCTGTCGAAAGAGTTCGGGTTTTATCCCTGGGGGCCGGCAGGTTCTGGCGAAGCGCGCTTCGTGTGCTCCTGGGATACGCCCGAAGAGGATGTCGACGCGCTGTGCGCGGCGCTCGAGCGGCTGCGCTAGTTAGCTTCTTCGATTAGCGCCGGAACATGAAGTAGGCGGCTCCAATCAAACAGAGCCCTGCCCAGAGAAAGTCGAGCTTGAGCGGCTGCTTCATGTAGAAGAACGCGAATGGCACGAACACGGCCAGCGTGATGACTTCCTGCATCACCTTGAGCTGGCCGAGCGACAGCGTCGTGTAGCCGATCCGATTCGCCGGCACCTGCAGCAGGTATTCGAACAGCGCGATGCCCCAGCTCACTAGAGCTGCGATGACCCAGGGCTTCGCCGCCATGTTCTTGAGATGTGCGTACCACGCGAACGTCATGAACACATTCGAGACCACGAGCAGTCCCGCGCTCTGCATCCACGCCGGCACGTTCACGCGCCTTGTGCCTGCCTGAGCGTTGCAAGCTCGGCGCGCAACGCCGCCACTTCGGCTTCGAGCGCGGCGACACGCGCGGTGAGCTCTGTCTTGGTCGGGCCCGCAGGTCCGGCTGCGCTGACCGTGGCGTCGGCGGCGGGCTCATCGCCCGTGGCAACCGTGACGGACTCCGGCAGCTCTTCGAACAATTGCGCCCAGCGCGAGTCGCGCCGGCCGGCCTCGCGCGCGAGCCGCGCGACCAGCGCACCATCCGGACGCGCGGCGAGCGTGGCAAGCACGGATTCGATGACGCCCGGGTCCGGCAGCTCTGCCAGGCGCGGCACGCGCGCGCGCAGTTCACCCGGGGTCTGCGGCCCGCGCAACAGCAACTCGCAGATGATGGCGGTTTCCTGGGGCGTGAACTTGAGGCTGCCGAATTCCGTGTTGCAGAAGATCTGCTGATATTTGGGAACCCGACTGCCAAAACCTGATTTCTCCACGACGAAGTGCCGACGGGCCAGCCCATCGACGACGAACTTGACGGTAGGTTCATCCAGCTGGAGCAAAGGTTCCCGGTTGCTCTTCTGATTGCACGCATTGACCAGTGCATTGAGCGACAACGGGTACTGATCCGGTGTGGTGATCTTTTTTTCGATGAGGCAGCCGATGATGCGTGCTTCGATCGCAGTCAGTCTGATGTTCATGCGCGAAGTATACTGGGCCGTGTCACGTCGACTGATCTTCCTGTGCGTGTTCGTAGTGGTTGCGGCCGCATTGTTGTTCGTGCCGCTGCCGATACCGCCGACCTATGCCGGGCGCACCATCGAAAACGCCGGTCATGTGCCGCTGTTCCTCCTGGCTACGATTGCCGTGCTCCTCGTGCTGCGGCACGACTTCCGCATCGAGGGTGCGCGCCTCTACGCGTTGTCCGGCCTCATCGGCATGGGCGCCGGGCTCCTGAGCGAGATCGTCCAGAGGCCGCTGCGGCGGGACGCATCCTGGGAGGACGTGTTCACGGATGCCGTGGGTGTGGTGTGCGCGCTCGCGTTGCTCGCGCTGTTCGACCGGCGCCCCGGCGTAGGCAGGGCCACACGCATCACCGCGTCGCTCGTGGCGCTGGTGTGCATCGTCACGTACCTCGAGCCGATAGTTAGCATGACGCGCGCGTACCTGCATCGTAACGGCCAGTTTCCCGTACTCGCGAATTTCGCATCGAGCACCGAACTCTACTGGGTGGTGGGCTACGGTGTGAACCGCGATCTCGTGCGCGGCGCCCTCGACGTGGATTTCGATGCTGAGCCGTCTCCCGGTGTGTCGTTGCACGAGCCGGTGCCGGACTGGCGCGGCTACAAGACGCTGATCGTCGACGTGGAAAATCCCGAGGTCGAGCCCCTGGACCTGGGGGTGCGAGTCCACGACCGGCGGCACGGCAAGATGTTCTTCGATCGATTCAACCGGCGCTTCGAACTCGCGCCCACCGAGCGGCGCACGCTGCGGATCGAGCTCGAAGACATTCAGCGCGGACCTCGCGAGCGCCTCATGGATATGGGGCATATATCGGATATAACGCTGTTTCGCGGCGCCAAGAGCGGCTCGCGGCGCGTGCGTATTTACTCTTTGCGCCTCGAGTAGGCCGGCCGTTAAACATAGCCTGCTGCGGAGCGGCAACGAGGCATTCCGGTTCGCGGGTCCGATGCCTATACTCACGCCCATGGAACCGATCGCCGACACTTTCGACGCCGCCTTCTCCAAGACCGTGGATCTCGCCAACAAGATGGCGGACAAGGACAAGGACGCGGACCTCTGGGACATCGCCGACGGCATGCTCGCCGGCGCCATTCAGTACTGGCTGTACTCGCGTCAGCCCTGTGGCGATACGCGCTGCCAGGATTGCATGCCCATCAGCACCGCCGAAGGCCGCATGTCGGAATTGAAACGGCTGATCGAGCAACTCGCCTCCGAGAGCGAGTATTTCCACACGCCGACTGACTCCAACGCGGGTCGGGCGTAACGGGGATATTCCGAAAGTGGCGCGAATCGGTTAGCTAGCTCACCCGCCATTCAAGGACGCGCGGGCAACAATGCCGGACTCCTGGCATTGGCCACCCGCGCGCTGGATCAGCGCTGGACGATCTGTCATGAACCGCGGACGCGCGATCATTCGTACGCGCGCCGCCGCTCGCTAGTCTCCTCCCGCCTAACTACAGGAGGAGAACATGAAACTTCGTTTGTCTGTGGGTCTCATCGCAGCCCTGTTCGCAACGTCAGCGCTGGCGCACGGCGATCACAATCCCGATCTCGGCAAGGGTCTCAAGCCGCCGCCGCTCGCGGTGTTGCAGCTCGACCAGGTCCGTGACGCGGCCGCGCGCTACATCGACGTCGACAAGGCCGTTGCCGCCGGATACGTCGACATCGGCCTGTTCATGCCGAACATGGGCTGGCACTACATGAAGGAAAAGCTGGTCGACGATCGATTCGACCCGACCAAGCCCGAACTGCTGGTCTATGCGGACGATCCCTGCGGCGGCAAGCGCAGGCTCGTGGCCGTGGAATACGCGGTGCCTTTGTCGCTGTCGCGCCGTGCGCCCGCCGGGTTCATCGGTCGCGCAGACGAGTGGGACGCGAATCAGCAGTTCCAGCTTTGGACGCTGCATGCCTGGCTGTTCGAGTACAACACCGACGGGGTGTTCGCGCCGTTCAATCCGCGCGTTCAGTGAGAGAGGGTGCCGGGTGGAGAAACCGGGGAGATCGACTTTCCCCGCTTTCCCCACCCGGCACCATTCAAGCTACCGCGGTGGCCGCGCCCGCTGTCGCGTCGGAGAGCGCCAGCTCCAGCAACCCGAGTCCTTCCTCGAGCAGCGCTTCCGGAATCGTCAGCGGCGCGAGGATGCGGATCACGTTCGAATACAGACCGCACGACAGCAGGATCAGTCCGCGCCGTCCCGCGGCCTGCACGACCGCCTTGGTCAATTCCGCGTCGGGCGCATCGGCCTTGCGGTTCTTCACCAGCTCGATCGCCACCATCATGCCGAGCGCGCGCACTTCGCCGATGCAAGTGAACTTCGCTTGCAGCTGCTTCAACCGAGCGGTGAGTTTCGCTCCTAACTGCTCGGCACGCTGGTTGAGCTTTTCCTTTTCCAGCACTTCGAGCACCGCGAGGCCCGCGGCGCAGGCCAGCGGCGAACCGGCGAACGTGCCGCCCAACCCGCCCACCACGGGGGCATCCATGATTTCCGCTTTACCAATGACCGCCGACAGCGGCACGCCGCCCGCGATGCTCTTGGCGACGGTCATGAGATCGGGCTCGACACCTGAATGCTCGATGGCGAATGTCTTGCCCGTGCGCGCGAATCCAGTCTGGATTTCATCGGCGATCAGCAGGATTCCGTGTCTGTCGCACAACGCGCGCAGTCCGCGCAGGAATTCCGGCGGCGCGATGTAGAAGCCGCCTTCTCCCTGCACCGGCTCGATGATGATGGCCGCGACACGCGCCGGATCCACATCGGCCTTGAACAGGTTCTCGATGGCGGCGAACGAGTCTTCGGCAGTGACGCCGTGATACGCCATGGGAAAGGGCACATGGAACACTTCCGGCAACATCGGTCCGAAGCCCGCCTTGTACGGCTGAACCTTGCCGGTGAGCGCGATGCAGCCGAGCGTGCGGCCGTGGAATCCGCCGGTGAATGCGATGACCGCGGAACGCTTCGTGGCGTAACGGGCGATCTTGATGGCGTTCTCCACCGCCTCGGCGCCGGTCGACAGGAAAATCGTCTTCTTTGGCGTCGGTCCCGGGGCCAGCTTGTTCAGCGCCTCGGCCAGCGCGATGTACGACTCGTACGGCGTCACCTGGAAGCAGGCGTGCGTGATCTTTTCGAGCTGCGCGGCCATTGCGGCCTTTACGAGCGGGTGCACATGACCGGTGTTCACGACGGCAATGCCGCTCGCGAAATCGACATAGCGGCGGCCCTCGACGTCCCACAACTCTGCGTTCTGCGCGCGTTCGGCGTACACGGCGAGCGAGTTGCCCACGCCGCGCGGAATGGCGGCGATACGGCGCTTGTGAAGGTCGGCATTCTTGCTCATGGGAACCTCAGGCAAAGGCATCGAATGTGAGGCGCACAGTTTACGCTCAAGGTTCGCGCCGTCCGCATTACGGCGCGTCGCATTCGACCCCGCCGTACTGCACGGCCCGGCTGGAACCTGAGGCAGGCCTTGACCACCCCCGCATGGGGCCGCTCGAGCCTTCGTAACCAGGCCGGCGCCGGTGTAGGAGGGGTTCAGCTTCGCTGCGGTATCATTGCGCGCCCTAACGCCCCCAAGGATTCGAGTTTGTCCGAGATTTCCCCGAAGCCGCCCATCGTCACGGAAGTCGTGATCATTGGCGCCGGTCCTTGTGGACTTTTCCAGGTCTTCGAGCTCGGACTGCTGGGCATGACTTGTCATCTGGTCGACTCGCTCGGCACGCCCGGCGGGCAATGCACCGAGCTGTATCCCGACAAGCCGATCTACGACATCCCCGCGCTGCCGATCTGCGGCGCGCAGGAACTGATCGACCGGCTGCTGCAGCAGATCGCGCCGTTCAACGCACCCCTGCATCTCGGCCAGGAAGTCACCGCGCTCAAGCGGCGCGAGGACGGCCGCTTCGACGTCGAAACGGCGCTCGGCACGCGTTTCGATGCGGGGGCGGTGGTCATTGCGGGTGGCGTCGGTTCTTTCCAGCCGCGGCGCATCGGTGTGCCGAGCGCGGAACTCTTCGAGGGCAAAAGCATCCATTACCGCGTGCGCGATGCGGCGAGTTACCACGGCAAGAAACTGGCGATTTTCGGCGGCGGCGATTCGGCGCTCGACTGGGTCATCGACTTCGCGGGGAAGGCCGCCTCGGTAACGCACATTCATCGCCGCGCGGATTTCCGCGGCGCGCCGGCGTCCGTGGCGAAAATGCGTGCGCTCGCCGATGCCGGACAGGTGCGGTACATCGAAGGACTGGCTGACTCCCTGCGCTTGTCGGGCGATACGCTCGTCGGAGTGAATGTGAAAGGCAAAGACGGCGCGCTGCATGCTGTCGACGCCGATCACGTGTTCGCATTCTTCGGCCTGCACCCGAAACTCGGGCCGATCGCCGAGTGGGGCATGGAGCTCGAAAAGAAGGCGCTCCGGGTCGACACCGAGAAGTTCCAGACAAGCGTCCCCGGCATCTTTGCGGTGGGCGACATCAACACCTATCCGGGTAAGAAAAAGCTGATTCTTTCCGGATTCCACGAGGCGGCGCTCGCCGCCTTCGCGATCCAGCATCATCTGTACCCCGCCAAGAAGCAGTTCCTGCAGTACACCACCACGAGCCCCGTGATGCAGAAACGCCTGGGCGTCCCACATTAACCTTCCCTGGAGGCATTCATCATGAGAGTCGTTCGTTCTCTGGCTATCGTTTCGTTACTGGCCATTTCCGGCGGCGCGTTCGGCGCCGACAAGGTCTGCAAGCTGGATATTGCCGGCAGCGACGCCAAGCAATTCGACAAGAAAGAGATCTCTGTTGCCGCGGATTGCACCTCGGTCGCAGTCACGCTCACGCATTCAGGCAAGCTGCCGGCGCAGGCCATGGGCCACAACTGGGTGCTCTCGAAGACCGCCGACATGCAGGGCGTCGTGAACGACGGCATGGGCGCGCCCTTCGCCGCGAATCACATCAAGGCGGGTGACCCGCGCGTCATTGCGCACACCAAGATCGTGGGCGGCGGCCAGAGCGACACGGTGACGTTTGCGACTTCCGCCTTGAAGCAGGGCGAGGCGTACAGCTTCTTCTGCACCTTTCCCGGCCATTCGGCGTTGATGAAGGGTGTGTTCAAGTTCGGTTGAGCTGTGGATAGACGTCTCGCCGACCTGCAGCAGCAATTCGAGCTCGAGCGGCTCGAAGTCAACCTGTTCCGCGGCCAGAGCCGCGATACCGGCAGCCCACAGGTGTTCGGCGGCCAGGTACTGGGCCAGGCACTGAAGGCGGCGAGCGCCACGATCGACGACCCGCGCAAGGTGCATTCGCTGCACGCCTATTTTCTGCGGCGCGGGGATTTCACCAAGCCCATCGTTTACAGCGTCGATCGCAGCCGAGACGGCGGCAGCTTTTCCACGCGACGCGTGCTCGCGATCCAGGATGGCGAGCAGATATTCATCTGCTCGGCCTCGTTCCAGATCGAGGAGCAGGGGCTGGAGTACCAGGCGAGCGCACCACAGGTGCCCGGGCCTGAGGAACTGCAACCGCTCGCAAAGCCGCCGCAGGCGGAGATCGACAAGTTGCCGGACAAGCTGCGGCGCTGGCTTGCGATCGAGCGGCCGTTCGAATTTCGCCCCGTGCAGCCTTACAACCCGCTGCGGCCCATCGCCAGCGAGCCGGTGCGCCAGATATGGATGCGCGCGGTCGACAAACTACCCGACGACGACGCGCTGCATCGCTGCCTGCTGGCGTACATGTCCGACTACTGGCTGCTCGATACGACGACCATGCCGCACGGCTCCTCGTTCCTGCGCGGCAATCTGATCATGGCCAGCATCGATCACGCGATCTGGTTTCACCGGCCGGCGCGCGTGGACGACTGGCTGCTGTACTGCCTCGACAGTCCGAGCAGCTCGGGCGCGCGCGGGTTCGCTCGCGGCAGCCTGTATTCGCGCTCCGGTGTGCTGGTGGCGAGCACCGCGCAAGAGGGGCTCATACGGCTCGTGCAACCGCAGTCCTGACGCTGTTCGCCGCCCTGGCGGGCTGGGGCAGTGTGGCGGCTGTTCCAGACGATGAGCGCGACGTGTTGAGTGAGCTGTGGACCGGCATGTACGACATGTCGGAAGAGCTCATCATCGGCGCGGCGCAGGATTCGCCGCTCGCGCCGCTCACCGAACAAACGCGCGTGCAGATCAATGTGCGGCGCATACAACTCCCGTGGCTCGGCACACACGTGCTGTATGTCGAGGAGTATCCGTACGACGAACCCTTCGAGTTGCGCAGGCGCGTGTTGCTCACCATCGAGCCCGACGTTGCCGCCGACGGCACGCTGCACGTGCGCCAGTTCACGCGCAAGGCGGATTCCGCGAATCCCGCGACGCTCACCGCCGCCGACGTCGAGTCGGTCGCGGGCTGCGATCTGTATCTCAAGCGCGAGGGCGGACAGTTTCGCGGCGGTACCCGCGGCCGCGCCTGCCTCGACACCGACACCGAACAGAAGCGCTGGCTCGACTATCGCGTCGTCATCGGCGATGGCTTGTTCTGGTACCGCAAGCGCCAGCTGGCGCTCGCCACCGACGAACTGGCCGAGGAGATCGCCGGCTTTCCGCACGTCGATCTCGACGAGGCGCGGCTGTTCTCCTGCGGCATTTCGTGGGCCGTCCCGACGGAGAAGGGAAAGCGCAAGGTGATCGACAGCGTCGACCTGCACGACCGCGGCGGGCGCGCGCGCTTTCGCACGCCGGACGGACGCGAGCTGCAACTGGAGCTGCACGGGCGCGACTGGCCGCTGTCCGAGGGACGTGAATCGCTGGTGCTGATTTTGAGCGGCGCGCGCGCCGACAGCGAGACGATCGCCTCGAGCTGGACCTCGCTCAATGCCGCGCGCGTCGGCATCGACATCGGCTGGCTGGCCATCGACTGCGCGCCGGTGGTCTCGGAGACCGGCGAGCAACGGTCCTAGTTGCCGAGCGTGAACAGCCATTGGAACAGGCTGAACAACATCCAGATCCCGAGAATGGTCAGCGTGGCGAACACCAGGATGATGGCGATGGGGACCAGCAGGAGCCCGCGCTTGCTGCGCCGCGCGACCTGGTGCGGCGTAGCCAGCCAGTGGTCGAGCAGCGCCAGGTTGCGGGTCTGCGCCTTGAACACGAAGTCGAAGATGTCGCCGATGATGGGTACGCTGCCGATCAACGCATCCAGCGCGATATTGCTGAGCATGTGCAGCTGAATCTCGGGGGGCGCGCGCAGGCGCCGCGCCACGTGCAATGCGTACACCGCGACCACGGCGCCCGCGAGGTCGCCGAGCCCCGGCACGAGGCCGAACAATGCATCGAGACCGAAACGAAAACGCGTGCCGGGAACGCCGATGGCCTGGTCGAACAGCAGCGTGATCGTGCGCAGCCGTGCGAGACCGCGCTTGCCGGGTTCGCCTCCGCCGTCACCGCCCGCCGTGGCGTCCATCGAAACTAGCTACCTTTGGCGCCGGCGAGAATGGCCGCAATTTCCGCTTCGAGGGCCGGATTGAAGCGGGCCGGATCTTCCATCATGAGGAAATGGCCGTCGCCCGCGAGCGTGACCTGCCTGAACTTCGGCAATACCTTGCGGATCCGCAGTTCATTCACCGGTTCGCCGAGATCCGAGTTGATCGCCACGATGGGAACGGAGACATCCTTGAGCGGCCCGGTGAAGTCGTATTCCATGATCGCGCGCATCGCAGGGATGCCGACCCGCGGCGGCGACAGCGACATGTCGTAGGCGATCTTCTCCTTGAGCTGCGGGTCGGCGTGCGCAGTGAAGAAATACTTGCCGACGATGTCGCGTGTTGTGCCGATGAAATCCGCCTCGAACGGCTTGATGATCGCATCCACCTGCGCCTTGCTCGGCAGCGGCGCACCGATCGACTTGAAGGTATCGACGCCGATGATGCCGATTACGCGGCCCTCGAGCAGCCGCGCGGCCTCGATCGCGACGTTGCCGCCCATCGAGTGCCCGACCAGGATGATCTGCTGGTTGGGCACCGCCGACAGCGCCGTCGCCACGTCCTGCCCGAAGCGCGCCATGGTCCAGTCGCTGCGGTTGCCGTCGGTGCCGCCGTGACCCGCGAGATCGACGGTGACCAGCGTGTACTTCTTCTTGAACACCGGCACCTGCTCGCGCCAATAGTTCGAATCGCAGGACCACCCGTGGATGAACACCAGGGCGGGCTCGCCGCTGCCATACATGCGGTACTGCACGTGCACGCCGTCCGGCGCGATGGCGATACGCGGGGCGCCTTCTGTGGGTTCGGATTTGCCCGGTGCGGCGGGCGGAGCGGGCGCAGCGGGCTCCTGCTTGCTGCAGGCGAGCAGGGCAAGTGCGGCGATGAAAATGGCGAGGATCGTCGGCAGTAAGTTGCGCATGAGCGCGACTCTAGGCGAACGAGGCTACGTAGTCACCGATGGGCATTGAAGACGTGAAGCCGGGGCTTTCGATGCCGAGCAGATTGACGAGGCCAGCCAGGCCATGGTCCGCGGCCGTCTCGATGCGGAAATCCGGCTGCGGCTCGCCGGGTCCGTGCAGCTTGGGGCGGATGCCGGTGTAGTCGGGCATGAGCGCGCCGTCGGCGAGCTTCGGCCAGTAACGCCGGATCGCCTCGTAGAACACTGCGCCCCGCGCCACGTTCACGTGATAGTCGATGCGGTCTATCCACTCGACGTCCGGGCCGAAGCGCACGCGTCTGCCGAGATCGAGCGTCGCATGAATGCCCAGCCCCGCCGCCTGTGGCACGGGGTAAATCAGATGATGGAAGGGCGAGGTGTGCGCCACGGTGAAGTAGTTGCCGCGCGCGAGATGAAACTTCGGAATGCGCGCGCGCGGATAGCCTTCGATACGGCTGAGCAGCGCCACCGCATCGAGCCCGGCGCTGTTCACGACGAAGCGCGCATCGATTTCAGTGGCGCCGTCGCCGCCGGTCTTTACGAGGAATCCATTCGTCGTGCGCGTGAGGCTTTCGACGTGGCAGTTGGTGACGAGGGTGCCGCCCGCGTTTTCGAGGTCACCGTGCAGGGCATGCATGTAGTTGTGCTGGTCGACGATGCCACTGGTCGGGCACAACAGCGCCGCCGTGCAGTGCACCTCGGGCTCGAGCGTGAGCGCCTCGCTGCTCGAGATCAGGCGCACCCCGTCGACATCATTCGCGCGCGCGCGTTCGATCAGGTGCTGCAGGACTTTTTCCTCTTCGTCGCCGTTGGCGACGATGAGCTTGCCGCAGTTGCGGTGTTCGACGCCGCGCGCGGCGCAGTAGGGATACAGAGCACGATTGCCGGCCACGCAGAAGCGTGCCTTGAAGCTGCCCGGCGCGTAGTACAGCCCGGCGTGAATGACGCCGCTGTTGCGCGCCGAGGTGATCGTGCCCGAATGGCTCTCGGCCTCGAGCAGCAGGACTTCGCGCCCCTTCAATGCCAGCGCGCGCGCTACCGCGAGTCCAACGACGCCCGCACCGATCACTACGCAGTCGACCTGATCCGCCATGCGACCAATTTATCAGGAGCGCGAATCTTTTTCTGGGACGTGTCCCCTTTCTTTCCCGAAACCCGTTAGTCCGAGTACGGCATCTACAGGACTTTCGGAGTGACACATGGATAGGCGCGAATTCTTTACGAGTGTCTCGGCACCACTCATGATGGGCACGATCCTGGCAATGTGCGCGGTTCCGGCCGGGGCTTATTCGAATCCGCGCCGGGCGGCGCGTGCGCCCATCCGCCATCGAATCCGGCGGCGCTTGCTGGTTCGCGCGGTGCGGGGCCGCCTGGAATGGATCGTTCCGATGGAACTGGCCGTCGGCTGGGAGCTGCAGCACGCGCGCCGCGTCGCCGTAGTTAGAGAACTGCACATCGTCGGAGCCGAGGGCGCAAAGTCCGAGCTGGCGGTGGTTGCGCTTTCCGACGGCACCACCGAGAAATTCCCCATCACGCGGCAGGATACGAGCGACAACCGGCTCAATCTTACCGGCAGCGCGATTGAGCCGCACGATCACGACACTCCCGCCATCGAAGACTTGAGCCGCGAATGCGCACGGGAGTCCGCATGAGTCGCCCGCGAATTGCGCCGCTCGCCGCGGCGCTGCTGTTCTCGCTCCTGGTCGCGTCCTGCGGCGGCGGCGATGAAACGGATCCGCCTGCACCTGCGCCGCCGGCGCCGCCCGGAACGCTGGTGGGCGCGGCCGGCGCCACCGTCGCCGGCCCCAACGGCGTCACCGTCGTCATTCCAGCCGGTGCGCTGGCCGCTGAAACACGGATCAACATCGAACAGACCGCGGCCGGCGCGCCCGCGCTGCCGGGAGGTTTCACCGCCGCGGGCCTCACGTTCGCGCTGACGCCGCACGGGACCACGTTCGCGGTGCCCGTCACGATCACCCTGCCATTCGACCCGGCGACCGTGCCGGCGGGCCGCACGCCGCAGTTGTTCAAGACCATCAATGGGCAGACGCAATGGGAGCCAGTCGCTAACGCCGTCTTCGGCGCTAACAATGTGACGGCGCAGATCACGAGCTTCTCGATTGCGGGCGCCGTGATTCCACCGCTGGTCGCCGGCAAGCCCGTCCACGAATGGGAAGCGAGCTTTCTGCGTGGCGACGGGTTGGTCACGGTGCAAATCGACGCCGATATCCAGGACGAGGGACCCTTGAACCTGTTCTTCGACTACGGCGGCATCCTGCCGTTTCCCGGCGGCATTTCCCAACCGCTCGATGGGATTGCGTCGGGTGACATCACGGCTTCGGCGGACGGTACGGAATGGTCGGTTGCGACTGAATCACCCAGCGGAATTGCGGGCAATCCGGAGAGCGACATCGGAAGTGCGGTCAACTTCACGCAGACACAGAGTTTCATCAAGCGGGCGGATGACGCAGCGCTGTCATTCACGCTCAAGGAGGCGTTCCTCGAAACCGTCGACGCCAACGCAGTGTTGAACCGCCCGTGTCCGGCCAATCATCAAAAAGGATTGGCCTGCGACATGATCAAGGCGGAAATCTTCCTGCAAGTTGAAGCGTTCACGGTCCCTGTGGGCAGCGAGCCTTTCGATGTCTTCTTTCGCGTTGCCGGTGGTGCCACGGTGATGGGTATTGCCGGATCGTGGGACAGCTTCGCCAACGCCGCCAGGTTTTCGATGAGCCCCCTGTGGACTGTCGAAGATTTCGATTTCACCGTTGACAGTCTGGACAACCAGCCGGAAGCGCTGGTCACGATGCGATTGCGCCAGCCGCACACGTATTCCGTGGATCTGTCCGGGATCGCGGTCGGGCAGGCTTTCACGTTGCAATCGAACGTCCAGGTCACCGCCTACAACCGCGCGGTCGGCGGCAGCGAATTCGCAACCGGTGCACGGGCAATGGTGCGCGACCCGCTGACCATCGAAGGTACGACGATCACGCAGAGCGGTCTCGAGCCGGTGGACTTGGGGCCGGTCGACTCGCCGCCAGACGCCCCCGTTTTGCCCGCCCAGTGCACGCCGGGTCCGGGCCCCGATCCGTCGGCCGGGACCATCCAGTTCAGCGAGGCTAACTACACGCAGCTCGAGTCCAGCAACACGCCGTCCATCACGGTGACGCGCGCCGGCGGCTCGGTCGGTGCGGTGACCGCGACCATTTCCACGAGCGATGGGACCGCCGTCGCAGGCGAGGACTACACCGCCGTAAATTCTTCGGTGTTCTTCGCCGACGGCGACGCCACGCCCCGCGAAATGGCGTTGGGCGTCATCAATGACGGCGATCATTCCGAAGCGGATTCGACCGTGAACCTGACGCTCTCGCAGCCCGGCGGATGTGCGGCGCTCGGTGCACAGGCGACCGCGGTGGTGACGATTCGCGACGATGAGATGCCGCCGCCGCCGCCAAGCTTCACCCTCGGTGGCACGGTGACGGGCCTCGAAGGCACTGGGCTCGAGCTGGAAGACCTGCAGCGTCTGCCCATCGCGCCCGGCAATGGTCCGTTTGTATTTGCGCAGCCCGTTCAGACCGGCAGCCCTTACGAGGTGACCGTCATCCGGCAGCCGGTGAACCCGGTGCAGATCTGCTCGGTGGTCAACGGCAGCGGCACCATGGGGAACGCCAACGTCGCCAACGTCCAGGTCAACTGCGTGACCTCGAGCGCGAGCGGGGGACTCGATCTCAGCTTTGGCGGCACGGGCAAGGTGAGCAGTCCGTTTGGCGGTGACGAGACCGGCATGGTCCTGCAGGCCGACGGCAAGATCATCATGGTTGGTGGCAACGCCGGGACCGGCAGCGATTTCGTGCTCGCCCGATACAAAGCCGACGGCACTCTCGATGAGAGTTTCGGCGTTGCCGGCACCGGCCTGGTGAGCACCGACATCTCCGGCGGCGCGGACGAGGCCTATGGAGTCGCGCTCCAGAGCGACGGCCGGATCATCGTGGTCGGCAAGGCACGAGTCGGCAGCAACGACGACTTCGCGGTCGTGCGTTACGGCATCAACGGAGTGCTCGACACAACCTTCGGTTTGCAAGGCAAAGTCACGACCGACTTTGGCGGCGCCCGCGACCGGGCGTTTGGCGTCGCGGTCCAGACGGACGATCGCATCGTCGTGGTGGGCGACGCGATCATGCCCGCGCCCGGCAACACCGACTTCGCGGTGGCTCGCTACTCCGCCAACGGCGCGCCGGATCCGACCTTCGATGGGGACGGCAAGCTGAATACCGACATCGGAGGCGGCGTCGACATTGCGCACAACGTAGTGATGCAGGGCAACGAAGGTGCGATTCTCGTCTCCGGGGTGCTCACGTTGGGCGGTTCTCCGGTGCTCGAGAATGGCGGCCTCGCGCGTTACAGCGCCAGCGGCGCGCTCGATGGGAGTTTTGGAACCTCTGGCAAGCGCACCGTCCCCAATCTTTCCGTGGGCGAAGCGCTGGCCCTGCAGAACGACGGCAAGATTCTGATCGCCGGCGGCGCGCCGGTTGGCGGTGACACGCACTTCGCGCTCATGCGGCTGACTGCCAACGGCGGCAACGATGGAAGTTTTGGTACCGGCGGTCTTGCGACGGTGGGATTCAGCACGCAGGACGACTACGCCCGTGCGATCGCGCTGCGGCCCGATGGCGGGATCCTCATTGCGGGCCAGACTTCCAATCTGTCGAACCCCGACTTTGCAATCGCGCTCTTCGACAGCGGCGGCACGCTCGACGGCAGCTTCGACTCCGACGGCAAGCTGACGATCGACTTCTTCGGCTCCTTCGATGGCGCGGAGAATGTCGCCGTTCAGTCCGACGGCAAGATCATGGTCAGCGGTTTCGCCAGCAACGGTACTCGCGCCAACTACGCGCTCGCGCGCATCGAGCCTTAGAAGGCGGCGCGCATACTCACCGACGGGCGAGCTTGACGAGCTCGGCGTCGGCGGGCAGCGGGGAGGTTGCGAGCAGCGTGATCGCGCGGCTCAACTCGGCGCGGCCTTCGCGCTTGCGATCGAGCTCCAGCAGGCAGCGCCCGAGCCACAGCGCCGCTTCGCCAGCCCAACGCGTATCGGGGGCGAACTCGCGCCAGAATGCGTTGGCCTTCTGCAGTGTTGGCAATGCTGCGATGAATTTTCCCCGTTGCATCTGCACCCGCGCGCTGCCGATCATGAGGTCGACGCGGGCTGGCGTAGTGAATTGCTGCTGGAATTGGACGAACAAGCTCTCCGCTTTCGAGAAGGCCTCCTCAGCCGCGGCCGTGTCGCCGAGCGCAAGACGAGCCAATCCGATTTCACTCAAGGCTATTGCGCGGTCCTGGCGATCGAGCGCATCGCGCGTCGCCGCGGCAATCGCGCGCTCGAACCAGGGAATCGATTCTGTCGCGCGTCCCTGCAGCCGCAGCAACGTGCCCTGATGGCGCATGGCCTGGTGTTTCGAGCGCGACCCCGGCGGGAATCCTTCGAGCGCCCGGGTTATCTCCGCTTGCGCCGCGGAGAACTTCCCCAGGTGCGTGAGCGCGAGCCCGAAGCCTCCGCGGCCAAAGGGCTGCGGATCGGCGCCCGCGGCCGCAGCCGACACGCGAACGGCCTCGTCGAGACTCCGCTCCGCCTCGATACCGGCACGGGCCGCGAGCAGCGACAGGCCCAGCAGGCGCAGACGATAGGCATGCACCTCGGTTCCAGGCTCCGAGTCGCGCAAGTAGATAGCGACGGATTTTTGCGCCATTTCGATGGCGGCCCGCAGGTTGCCGCGTTCCAGCTCCGCCGGCACGCCGAGCGCCAGCAGCTCACCCACCATCCGGCTCTCGCTGCCCAGCACCTTCATGGCCTTTCCGGTCAGGTCCTGCATGAGCGACGCGGCCGTATCGAGTTCGCCGACGTGAATGAGTGCGTTGGCGTAGTACTGCGCCGATTCGATCACCTTGGGGTGTGAGTAGTCGTTGTCGTAGTTCGCCAGCATCAGGTCGAGCGCCTGTTTCGACTGTGCGACTGCCTCCGCCTCACGATGGGTGAACAGATAGGCTTTGCTGATCAACTGCGTCGCGGTGGCGACTTCTGCCGAGCGCGGCCCGACGATCGTGGACGCGGCGCGCAGCGCTTCGCTGCCAGCGCGTTCGGTGAGCGCGTAGTCGGAGGTTGCCAGCCCCATCGCGCTCTCGTGCAGCTTCGCGCGCACGAATATTGGCGTGTCGTCGAGCCGCGCGTCGCGCAGTGCCGCGAGGGTCTGCGCGAGTTGCGTGAGAGCGTCGTCATTGCGCCCCAGGTATTCGTAGGATTGGGACAGCGCGAGATGAAGCCGCGCATTCAATGCCGGGTCCGGCGCGGCGGTTTGTTGTACGCGCAATGCTTCCTCGAGTATTCGCGCCGACTCCTTGAGATCCTGCAGACCGAAGAGACTCTCGCCCATGATGGCGAGCAACTGCGCGCGCAACTCCGGCGTGGCATCCTTTCGTTCGTTGAGACGCCGTTCGGCCTGCAGCAGCAATTCCGCAGCCGACAGCGACTTGCCCGCCCCCTGCGTCGGATCCGCATCGCGAAAGATGGCCGCGATGAATTCCTGCACTTCTTCCGCGCGCTCCTTCTGCGCGATGGCCACGCGTGCCTGCCACGCGGCGACGGCCGCGCCGGACAGGATGGCGACGAAAATTCCAGCCGCGGCACCGACCGCGAGCTTGTTGCGTTCGACGAACTTGCGCACGCGGTACCAGCGGCTGTCCGGCTGCGCAAGTACCGGCCGCGAACCGAGATAACGTTCGATGTCATCGAGCAACGCGTGTGCCGTGGGATAGCGTTGCGTGGGATTCTTCCTCAGTGCCTTGAGCACCACGGTGTCGAGGTCGCCGCGCAGCAACCTGCGCGCGGCCGTAGTCAGCTTCTCGCTGGGCGGTGCGGGTTCGGACTGCAGGATCGCGTCTTCCAATGCGCCGCGCGAATCGCGCCGCAGCTTGTAAGGCCGCTCGCCGCTCAGCAGTTCGTAGAGCACGATGCCGAGCGAGTACACGTCGGACGCAATGGTGAGCGGCTCCCCCAGGATCTGTTCCGGCGAAGCGTAATCCGGAGTGAGCGCGCGGCCCGAGACTTCCGTGAAGCGCGTTTCCTTCGCTGTTCCTTCGTCGAGTAGTTTGGCAATGCCGAAATCCAGCAGCCGCGCCTGGCCCTCGGCATTCACCACGATGTTCGCTGGCTTGAGATCGCGGTGCACGACCAGTTTGCCGTGCGCGTAGGCGACGGCGCTGGCGACCTGCGAGAACAGCAGCAGGCGCGCGCGAATGTCGAGGTTTCGCTCGCGGCAGAACACATCGATGCGTTCGCCCTCGATGTACTCGATCGCGAGATAGGGCTGGCCTTCCGCAGTCACGCCCGCGTCGTACAGATGCGCAATGTTCGGGTGGGTGAGCGTGGCGAGAATCTCGCGCTCACGCGCCATGCGTTCCGCGAGGCCCGCCCGTTTCCAGGCGCCATGGGGCAGCTTCAACGCCACCTGTCGGTTGATGAGTCCGTCGGTGCGCTCGGCCAGCCACACGACTCCCATGCCGCCACTGCCGAGCTCGCGCAGCAGCCGGTAGGCGCCGATCTGCGCGCCGGCCTGCTCGGCAGTGCCGGACGTGGTCGCGAAATCGCCGGGCGCGAGATCGAGCTTTGGCAGGGTGTGCAGGAAGTCGTCGGTTTCGATCGCGCCGGTGCGCGTGAGCAATTCGCGCAGGCGTGGTTCGAGCGGCGCGAATTCCGCCGGCAGCTCGCGCAGCCAGTTATCGATCTCACCCGGCGGCTGATCGAGGCCCTGGTCGAGCAGCCGATTCAGGGTTGCCCAAGTACGGGAGTCGATACGCAGCTTTTGCATGATCCATCAATAACGGAATTTCGCGTCCGCAGGGGACAGGACGCAAAAACTATTTCAGCGCGTCGGCCAGCAGCAGCCGCGCCTTCTGCCAGTCGCGCCGCACCGTGCGGTGATTTATGCCGAGCGCCGCCGCGATTTCGACCTCGGTCATGCCGGCGAAGTAGCGCATCTCCACTACCTGTACGAGGCGGGCATCATGCAGCGCGAGTTCCTCCAATGCTTCGTGCACGTTGAGGATTTCTGTTTCACCGGCGTCAAGCCCTTCGCCGATCTCGGTATTGAGCGTGACGTGAACCGCGTCGCCACCGCGACGCTGTGCGACGCGTTCGCGCACGAAGTCGACGATGACTGAACGCATGGCATGGCTCGCGTAGCGCAGGAAATGCTGGCGATCGTCGATGTGCAGGCGGTTCGCCTGCGCGAATCGCAGATACGCCTCGTGCACGAGCGACGTTGTGTCTAGGAACGTGTTGGGTGCGCTGCGCCGCAGGCGGGCGCGCGCCATCGTGCGCAATTCCTGGTACGTGGCGTCGAATACGTCACGCAGCGCCGCCGCATCGCCGCCGTGGGCGCGACGAATAAGGTCGGTGAGATCGCCGTCGCTCACGTCACCGCTTCAGGACTTTGCCCGGATTCATGATGCCGTTCGGGTCGAGCGCCTTCTTCAACGCACGCATGACATCCAGCTCGACCGGATTGGCATAACGTTCGAGCTCGAACACCTTCAGCTGGCCGATGCCATGCTCGGCGGAAAAACTGCCGCCGAATTCGTGCACCATGTCGTGGATAGCGCGTCTTGCCTTCGCCTCGACGGCCTGCAGTTGCGCCACCAGGCTTCCCGGGCGCTGGTTGATGTTGAAGTGCAGGTTGCCGTCACCCAGGTGGCCATAGGCGACGAGGATGCCCTGCGGAATGTTCTTTTCGACCCAGCTGCCCGCGGTTTCGATGAATCGCGGCACCTGCGAGACGGGCACGGAAATGTCGTGCTTGAGGCTGGCGCCATCCTTGCGCTGCGCTTCCGGAACGGACTCGCGCAGCCGCCAGAACGCCTCGCGTTCGCGCTGGTTCATCGCCACGCTTGCGTCCAGCACCAGGCCGGATTCGTGGGCGTCGCCGAGAGTCTTCTCGAGCAACGCTTCCAGCGGTTCGTTGGCGCGCGACGAGGACAGTTCGCACAACACGTACCAGTTCGCGGGATCGGTGAGCGGGTCCACCACGCCCGGGATGTGACGCGTGGTCAACTCGACCGCGATGCGCGGAACGAGTTCGAACGAGCTCACGCAATCGCCGCTCGCGGCGCGCAGCGCGCCTAACAGGGAAACCGCCGCGTCGGGGTCGCGTACCGCCACGAAGGCGGTGGCGAACGAGCGCAGCGCGGGATAGAGCTTGAGGCACGCGGCGGTGATGATGCCGAGCGAGCCCTCCGCCCCGAGGAACAGCGATTTCACGTCGTAGCCGGTGTTGTCCTTGCGCAGGCCGGTGAGCGTGTCCATCACGCGGCCATCCGCCAGCACCACTTCGAGCCCGAGCACGAGTTCGCGCGCCATGCCGTAGCGGATCACGTTGAGCCCGCCGGCATTGGTCGAAAGGTTGCCACCCAGCATGCAGCTGCCTTCGCTGCCCAGGGAGAGCGGCAGGTATCGGTCGGCCTCGACCGCGGCCGCCTGCAACTTCGCGAGAATGCAACCCGCTTCGGCGATGAGGGTGTAGTTAGTGGTATCGAGCGCGCGTACGCGGTCCAGGCGGGCGAGCGACAGCAGCACCTGGCTGCTCGAGGCATCGGGCGTCGCGCCACCGCAGTAGCTCGTGTTGCCGCCCTGCGGCACGACGCCAATCTTCTGTTCGTTGCACCACGCCAGCACGCGCGCGACGGCGGCGGTATCGGCCGGTGCGATGACGGCCAACGCATGGCCGCGGTACAGCGCGCGGTGATCGCGCAGCATCGGCGCAATCTGCGCAGCGTCGGTGAGCAGCGCGGCGTCGTCGACGAGTTCGGCCAATTGCCGGGGGATGGAGGCGAGATCGTTCACGCGCGCATGATAACGCGTCGATTTCAAGTTGCGATTGCGTCGCGTACTCTTGGTGGCATGACCGACCACCGTTATGCGCCACCAGCGTCCCTCGTCGCGGATCAGCTCCCGGTTGCGATCGCACGGCCAGCCTCGGTCACGGGCGCGGCCTGTCTGCTCGGCGCCGCGTACCTGGTGAGCGCCGCAGGGTCGTTCTATCAGTTCCGGGTTGCCTTGGGCGGCAACCCGGGCGGGATGTTGATCTACTTCGCGGTCGGCTCGGCCATCGGAATCTCGATAGCGATCTGGATCATCAGAGCGATCTGGATTGGCGAGAACTGGGCGCGCGTCTCGGTGATCGTGGTGCTGTGCCTGAAAGTGGCCATGGGCTTCAAATACGCGCCGCTGATGCCAAAAATATCCGTGTTCTACAACGCCACCTATCTACTGAGTTTCGCGATGCTCGCCGTCGCCGTGGTGCTGCTGTTTGCCCGCGACGCGCGGACCTGGTTCGCGCCGCGGGTTCAGGCGACCGGCTGAAGGCGACATCCGGGCTTGGTGAGCAGCATCTGCACGGTCCCGAGCTGGCGCTCCATGAAGCCGCCCTCGCAGTAGCAGGGAATTGATCGAAATACCGATGCGCATGAGTGGACCGGATTTAGCTGAACTCCGCCTGTCTTACGGGAGGCCTGCCGGTCCGGATGCACTCGTCGGTCGGCCGCCGTGGCGGCCGCAATCGACGTTATTTCAAAGGAGAGATGCGCCGCGCGTGATGGTCGCGCACCGACACGGGCACGGCTTTGAGATCCCAGATGAGCCCGAGCCAGGACATCACTTTCAGCGCGTAGTACGTGATGTCGATTTCCCACCAGTAGAAACCCTGGCGCGTTGAGCTCGGGTAGTGGTGGTGATTGTTATGCCAGCCCTCACCGAGCGTGATGAGCGCGAGGAACCAGTTGTTGCGGCTCGAGTCGCCGGTTTTATAACGTTGCCGACCAAACACATGCGACAGCGAATTGATCGTGTAGGTGCCGTGCGAAGTCAGCACGGTCGAGATGAAGAAGCCCCAGACGAGCATTTGCCAGCCGTTGGTGTGCAGGCCCGGCGCCCATCTCTCCAGCGCGACGCCGAGGAAGAACACCGCCACGGCTAACAACACCGGCACGATGATGTCGAAGCGATCGAGCCAGCGCAGCTCGGGAAAATTCATGAGGTCGCGCACGCGCTTGAGATCCGGCGCGAAGCCCTTTTTCGACAGGAACCAGCTCATGTGCGCGCGCACGAATCCGTGCTGGATCGGCGAATGCGCGTCTTCTTTCTTGTCGGAGTACTGATGGTGATCGCGATGATGCGCGGCCCACCAGATCGGGCCGCGCTGGACGGCCGATGCACCCAGCACGCCGAACAGGAACTGGCCCACGCGCGAAGTCTTGAACGACTTGTGCGAGAAGTAGCGGTGATAGAAACCGGTTATCGCGAACATGCGGATGAAGTACAGCGCCACGCAGACCGCGATGGCGATGGGGCTGACACCCACGACGAACGCAAACAAACACGCCGCGTGCATGAGGATGAACGGCAGCGTGCGCAACCAGTCGATGCGATCGGCCGCCGGATGGTCTGCAGTCTCGAAGCTCGAAGATCTGCCGGTATCGAACCAGGCCAGCACCGCCCGTCCGAGGCGAGCCAGCGGATTACCCATGCTTTGAGTTTCTGCGTTCATGCGTGTGCGGGGTTCCTGTCGCAATACGGCCGGGGCGTTCAGGCGGATGCGGCCGTTATGGCAAAAGCGCCAGGCGGAATCTTGGCCGATTCCGCCCGACGCGTACCTTGAATTGCTTGGCAGTTAGCGGGCGTTATTGAGTGCCGCAATTCGCTCTTCGAGCGGCGGATGGCTCATGAACAGCCTCTGCCAGCCAGCGGGCGGCCCGCTGCGGATTCCGAAGGCCTGCATCTTCTCGGGTAGAGCCGTAGGGGCGTGGACGGCGCGTTTCAGGGCCTCGAGCGCGCCGATCATCGAGGTCGTGCCCGCCAGGTGGGCGCCGCCTGCATCGGCACGGAACTCTCGCTTGCGCGAGAACCAGGCGACGATCATGCCGGCCAGGATGCCGAGCACTATCTGCGCGGCGATGACCGTGACCATGTAACCGATGCCAGCGCCACGATCGTTCTTGAGAATGACGCGATCGACCACGAAGCCGATGACCCGCGCGAGGAAGAATACGAACGTGTTCATCACGCCCTGGATGAGCGTGAGGGTCACCATATCGCCATTGGCGACGTGGCTGATTTCATGGCCCAGCACCGCCTCGACTTCGTCGCGGCGCATGCTTCTGAGCAAGCCGGTGCTCACCGCGACCAGGGCGGAGTTCTTGTTCGCGCCGGTGGCAAAGGCGTTCGGATCGGGCGAATCGAATATGCCGACCTCAGGCATGCCGATGCCGGCCGTCTGCGCCTGCGACCGCACGGTGTCGACGAGCCACTGTTCGGTCTCGTCGCGCGGCTGCGTAATGACCTTCACGCCCATCGCGGCCTTGGCCATCCACTTGGAAATAGCCAAGGAGATGAACGCACCGCCGAAGCCAAGCACTGCGGAGAACGCCAGCAGCGCCTGAAGGTTGAGGCCTTCCTTGGTGAGATAGCGATCGAATCCCAGCACCGACACCACGATGGACAGGACCAGCATGATTGCGACGTTGGTAGCGATGAGCAGGATTATGCGTTTCATGTTCTCAGGCAGTCTCCGGTGAAGGTCATGTCAATCGAGTGCGGTCATTCTGGCGTCGGCCGCGGCGAATTCAATGGCGCGGGACTGCTAAACAAATCAGGCCTTTAACACGAACTCGACGACCGCCGCCGTGTCGTCCAGCGGCAGCGTGACGCCCGCGTACCCGGCCAGCGCGATGCCCGGCGGCACCGCTACCGCCGCGATGCCGGGATCGCTCAACGCCAGAGCCTCTGCGAAGCCCCGAAACACTTCGACCCGCTTGAGCCATTCGAGTTGCTTGAAGCCCTCGACCAGCACGAGGTCAACCGGGCGCAGTTGCCCCAGCAGGATCGGCAGGCTGGCAGGTTCGGTGGAGGCGGCGATACGGGCCCAGCCGGAATCGGAGGCCACGATGACCTCGCCGGCCCCTGCGATGCGATGCCGGTAACTGTCCTTTCCGGGAGTGTCGAGTTCGATGTGATGGTGGTGCGCGTGTTTGATGGTCGACACGCTCAATCCCCGGGCCTTGAACGCCGGGATCAACCTTTCGATCAGCGTGGTCTTGCCGCTGCCCTGATGCCCCACGATGGCAACAACACGCATTCCGCACCTGTTCGTTGCTGGCCGGGCCGGCCGACCCGAACTAACTAATCAATAGTCGCTGGCTTCCTCTTCGTCGTCGTCATCGTCGTCATCGTCGTCATCATCGTCGTCGTCGTCTTCGTCTTCATCGTCGTCGAAGTCGTCGTCGTCGTCATCGTCGTCGTCTTTTTCCTGCGAATCGGCCCAGCCTTCCGGCTCTTCGGTCAATTCGAGGTCGAGCTCGTGCCAGGTGTCGAGATCGAGTTCTTCGATCTCGCCGTCCACGTACTCGATCTCCACGAGCTCATCGTCTTCGTCCACGGACAAGACGCGGAAGGTTTCTTCTTCCTCTTTGTTCTCGTACCACTTGCCGGGGGTCGGTGCGTATTCTCTGCTCACAAGACGGTGCCTCTTGGTGGAGGGGCGAGAGTTTAGGGTGTGCCTGCGAATGCGGCAACGGTGCGTATTGCGTAAGATCGGGCGCCACGTGAACGCATCGCCTCTAACTCGTGCACGCCGCATCGTCGTCAAGGTCGGCTCGGCACTGCTCGTCGATCAGTCGAGCGGACAGGTCAACCGCCCCTGGCTCGAGTCCCTGGTCGAGGACCTGCTGCGTCTGCGTGCGCGCAAGCAGGAGGTGGTGCTCGTTTCGTCGGGCGCCATCGCGCTCGGCCGGCGAGAGCTCAAGCTCGCGGGCGGGCCGCTGAAACTCGAACAAAGCCAGGCCGCAGCGGCAGTGGGTCAGATCGCATTGGCTCACATCTATAAGGAGTTGTTCGCCGCCGCAGGCGTCACGGTAGCCCAGATTCTGTTAACGCTCGAAGACAGCGAACGGCGGCGGCGTTACCTCAACGCGCGCGCCACGCTGTCCGAGTTGATCGAACTGGGTGCATTGCCCGTCATCAACGAGAACGACACGGTCGCGACCACCGAAATTCGCTACGGCGACAACGACCGGCTGGCGGCGCGCGTGGCGCAGATGACCAGCGCGGATTGCCTGCTGCTGCTGTCGGACGTCTCCGGCCTGTACACCGCGGACCCGAACCTTGACCGGGCGGCCCGCCTCATTCCTGAAATTCGCGAGATCACGCCCGAAATCGAAGCCATGGGCGGTGGGTCGGCGTCGGCAGTCGGCTCTGGCGGCATGGCCACCAAGATCGCCGCCGCCAAGATCGCCACGGCCGCCGGCTGTGCCATGGCGATTGCCGCCGGCGCTCCGCTGCACCCCGTGCGGCGGCTCGAAGAGGGCGCTGACTGCAGCTGGTTCCTGCCGGCTTCCAATCCCGAGAACGCGCGGAAGCAGTGGATCGCAGGCGCGCCCAAGCCCAATGGCGCCGTCACTATCGATGCCGGCGCCATGCAGGCGCTGCGCTCGGGCAAGAGCCTGTTGCCGGCCGGAGTCGTTGGCGTCCGCGGGCCTTTTGCGCGCGGCGACACCGTGAGCGTCCTCGATCGCGCCGGCGTCGAAGTTGCGCGCGGTATGATCGCCTACAACGACCGCGACGCCACCCGCATCATCGGCAAGCGCAGCGCGGACATTGAAGCGCTGCTCGGTTTCCGCGGCCGCGACGAGATGATCCATCGCGACGATCTCGTGATCATGCGCGCCGAGCTGGCGCCGGTCTGAACAGGCAATAGAGGACCATTCCGTGAACGCCGCAGTCGATCAACCCCTGCCTGCCGACAAAGGCACGACCGACATTGCCACGGTCATGACCCGGCTCGGGCGCGAGGCGGTCGTGGCCGCCGAGGCGCTGGCGCTGGCAAGCACCGCCACCAAGAACCTGGCGCTGACAAAGATCGCCGCCGCGTTGCGCGCGAACCAGGCCGCCTTGTTAGCCGCGAACGCGCGCGACATGGAGGCGGCGCGCACCAAGAGCCTGTCCGGCGCCATGCTCGATCGCCTGTTGCTCGACGACCAACGTGTCGAAGCCATGGCGCGCGGCGTGGAAGAAATCGCCGCGCTGGCCGACCCCATCGGCAGCACCATGGCGCAATGGACGCGGCCCAATGGGCTCGATATCGCGCGGGTTCGAGTGCCGCTGGGCGTCATCGGCATCATCTACGAGAGCCGTCCCAATGTGACCTGCGATGCCGGCAGCCTTTGTTTGAAGTCGGGCAATGCTGCGATCCTGCGCGGCGGATCCGAGAGCGTGCACTCGAGCCGCGCCATTCATGCGTGCCTGGTCGAAGGACTGCAGGCGGCCGGGCTGCCCGCGGCGAGCATCCAGCTCGTACCGACCACCGATCGCGCCGCCGTGGGTTACCTGCTGTCTTCGATGACCGAATACATCGACGTGGTCGTGCCGCGCGGTGGCAAGAGCCTGGTCGCGCGCGTGCAGCAGGAAGCGCGCGTGCCCGTGATCGGGCACCTCGAAGGCGTATGCCACGTGTATGTCGATCGCGATGCGGATGTTGCCATGGCGCGATCCATCGTCAGGAACGCGAAGTTGCGCCGCACCGGGATCTGCGGTTCGGCCGAGACTTTGTTAGTTGACGCCGCCTGCGTGGCGACGCACCTCGCGCCCGTGGTCAAAGAGCTGCTGGATGCCGGCTGTGAAGTGCGCGGCGACGACGCCGTGCAGAAGGTGGACGCGCGTGTGAAGGTCGCCACCGAGCAGGATTGGTACACCGAATACCTCGACGCCATCATCGCCGCGCGCGTGGTGAACGGAGTCGATGCGGCCATCGAGCACATCGCCAGGTACGGCTCGGCGCACACCGACAGCATCGTGACCGCGAATGCCGCGACCGCGCAGCGATTCCTGGATCGCGTGGACAGCGCCATCGTGCTGCACAACGCGTCGACGCAGTTTGCGGACGGCGGGGAGTTCGGAATGGGGGCGGAGATCGGCATCTCGACGGATCGCTTTCATGCGCGCGGTCCGGTGGGAGTCGAGCAGCTCACTTCGTACAAATACGTCGTGCGCGGCAGCGGGCAGATCAGGCCATAGGGTTTGATGGGGTGGCGCTCAACGCGCTCGCAGCTTCGCTATTTCCGCCAGCGCCAGGCCATGCTCGAGGAAGTAGAGCACCTTGAGATTCACCAGCGCCGCGAAGTAGTCGCGCGCCACATCCGGGTCTCCGCGCGCCCAATAGGCCTCACCCACGTAGAAGAGAGCCTCACACAACCGCTCGTCCGCGCTGGTGTTCGGCTGACTGTTGTCGATGCCGTCGCCTTCCTCGATCGGTGTCAGCAGTTCCGCTTCGGTGTATTCGCCGCTCATGTAGAGCAGCAGCGGCTGCGGCCAGCCAGTGCCCGGCGTCCGGGCGACGAACTCGGGTTTGGGAACGCCGGCGCGCGCCTGCGCCAGCCAGAACATGAGCTGACCGTAGCCGGCCATGATGCGATCGCTGTCGCCGCCAGCGACGTAGCGAAAGTGCGCAATCGCGTCAGCCCAGCGTTCCTCGACGAAATCGATGTTGCCGGCCAGGCGGTTGGTGCTGATGGCGCGCCCGTCGATGGCGAGGGAGGCGTCGATCGTCGTGCGCGCACCGGCGTAGTCGCGCGCGTCGAACAAGGCACCGGCGAGCGCGGCGAGTATGTCGGGATCGCGCGGCCGGCATGCATGCGCGCTGCGATACGCGGCGGCGGCGCCCGCGAAATCGCCTTCGCCGCTACGCGCGCCCGCGACATTGGCATGCAGATCCGCGAACAGCGTCGCGCCGAGACTGCCCGCGCACTTGTCGTCAGGCGGCACACGCGCCTGTTCGATCTGGTGCTCGGCTTCGCGCACTCCCGAAACGCCGGGCGCATTGCGCGGCAGGGCGCCGCCCTTGAGCGCGCGTTCGCGCGCCATCTCGAGCAGAGGATGAGCGGATGTCCCGACCACCGCTTCCGACACGCCCGGCAACAGCGCGAGACACGCGAGGAGGTGGATCAGCGCGTGTTTCAAGCGGAGGCTTTCAATCCCTTGAGGCCGCCGCGCAACGAACGGCATTCACGAAATCCCTGCGAACGCAGCAGATCGGCCGCGGCCGCGCTGCGCTTGCCGGTCGCGCACACCAGCAGATAGCGCGCCTCGAGATCGAGAGCGGCGGCGTCGGTCAGTAGTTTGGCCGCGGGCATGTGCAGCGAAGGCTGTGCCGGCAGCGGCTCGGCCGCGAGCTCGCGTGAGTCGCGTACGTCGACCAGCGTGAAACCCGCGCTCTGCGCTTCGGCGAGCGTTGCGAACTGCACTTCCAGGCTGTCGGGCAGCGCGGGCGCGGGCGCCTGCGCGAGGGCGTGCGCAGCACAATCGGCAGCGCGCCGCGCGCGTAGACGCTGGGTGCTCAAGGTGACGAGGTCGAAGATCAGCATCTCGTTGGGCGTGAGGCCTGGCAGACCTAACAGGAATTTGAGCGCCTCCAGGGCCTGCAGGCTGCCGAACACGCCGGGAACCGGCCCCAGCACGCCAGCTTCGGCACAATTGCCGACCAGGCCATCGCGCGTCGCCTCGGGCCACACGCAGCGCAGGCAAGGGGAAGCGTCATCGCCCCGTACCATCTGCAGCTGACCTTCGTATTGATAGACGCTGGCAAACAGCACTGGTTTGCGCACGCGCAGCGCGAGGTCGTTCAGCAGGAACTTGGTGGTGAAGTTGTCGCTGCAATCGAGGATCAGGTCGTAACCGGCGCTCAGGCGCTCCGCGTTGCCGGCATCGAAGCGCAGTGCATGGGACTCGACGCGCACCTCGGGATTGAGCGCGCGTACGCGCGCTGCGGCCAGCGTCGATTTCTCCCGCCCGCAGTCGGCCAGTGCGTACCAGGTCTGGCGATGCAGGTTCGACGGTTCGAGCCGGTCGCTATCGACAATGCCGAGCCGCCCGATGCCGGCGCCGGCGAGGTATTGCAGAACGGGCACACCGAGCCCACCCGCGCCGACGACCAGCACAGCGGCGGATCGCAGCCGTGCCTGTCCCTCGGGTCCGACTTCGCGCAAGGCGATCTGGCGCGAGTAATCGGGTGTGGGGGTTGCGACATCAGTGCGTTCAACAAAATGCTCGTGGGAATGCTCCTGATGCGCTGGCGCTGCGCACCGTTCGCAGTTCACCCAGCCGGAGTTCCCATTCGCATAGGTTTCCTTTTTCCAGATGGGCAGACGATGTTTGACCTCATCGATGATGAAGCGACAGGCGCGAAATGCTTCATCGCGATGCGCGGCACTTGCGCCCACCCATACGGCGACATCCCCGAGCGCGAGTGAGCCCAGGCGATGCACGCAGGCGGCACGCGTAACCCCGAACTGCTCGATCGCCGCCGCAACGATGCGCGCGCCTTCCTTCTCGGCGAGTTCGGCGAAGGCCTCATATTCGAGGCGTGTCACGGCCTGGCCTTCGTTGTGATTGCGCACCCATCCCTCGAAGGAGGCGAAGCCGCCGCAACTCTCGTCCCGCAGTTCGCGTTGCAGCGCCGCGGTGTCCAACGCGGCAGCGCTGAATCGAAACGGCGCGTTCATCCGCCGGCCACCGGCGGAATGAAAACCACGGCGTCCCCGGTCTGCAACGGCTGCGACCAGTCGCCGAACTCGGCGTTGATCGCCACGCGCAGCATGTCGGCGGGCAGCGTGAACGGATAACGCGCGGCGAGCTCCGCGTACAATTCCCGCGCGGTGCGCGAGCGCGTGTTCAGCGTTTCATCGCTGCGCCCGGCCTGTTCGCGCAGCAACGCGTAGTACTGCACACGGATCTGCCGTGCGGCGGGCGCGGCGCTGTCATTCAGTTCCGACATGGCGCGTCCATAGTCTTCCACGGTATTCACGTTGTCGAGCGCGCGCGGGTTCGGCAGGTCCAGCAACTCGACCCCGGCGGTGCCGATGAGAAACTTGCGCGGGCAGTTCTTGCCGGCGGCGATGTGCGCCTCGAGCAGCGTCCGCGTGCCGGGCTCGTAGATGGCACACAGCGGCTCGGGTAGTGAGTCGCTGCTGGACTTGAACGCAATGACATTCGTACCGTCGCGGCGTGCCGCGATCAGCGCATCGAGCGTGCGCGCTTCGAGATAGGGCAGGTCGCAGGCCAGCACCAGCCAGGCCGCGTCGGGGTGTTCGGTGAGCGCCGCGCTGATGCCGGCGATGGGGCCTTCGAGGCCACCGCGATCGACGATCTGCGGATACCGGGCGCGTGCGGTGTCCCGGCGCTGTTCGGCACGCACGGAGGCGAAGGCGCGCGCGACGCGGCCTTCCAACAGGTTCATGGCGGCGTCGAGTTGCGTCTCACCGGGGCGGTACTGGATCGCCGCCTTGTCGCGCTGCATGCGCGTGCTGCGGCCGCCGGCGAGCACGAGACCGTACAGGGGAGGGAGGGCGGTCATGCGCGCCGCTTGGGCCGCGTCGGCTTGCGGGCGAAGTCGCGCTTGCCGCCGGTCTTGCGCAGCAGTCGTACCGCGCCGATCTCGATGTCGTGCGACAGCGCCTTGCACATGTCGTAGATCGTGAGCGCGGCGGCTGTGGCTCCGGTCAGCGCTTCCATCTCGACGCCGGTCTTGTGATGCACGGCCACGTTGCAGACGATGTGAATGACGCCGCCGGGACGCGTCGCGATGTCGATGCTGCAGCGCTCGAGCGCCAGCGGATGGCAGAAGGGGATGAATTCATGGGTGCGTTTGGCCGCCATGACGCCCGCGACGATGGCGGTGTCGAACACCGGGCCCTTTTTCGTGCGGTGCCCGGCCCTGGCGAGCGCGCGCGCCACCGCGGGCGGTAGTTTGACGGTGGCTTCGGCGCTGGCCTCTCGATACGTCGCGGTTTTCGCGCCGACGTCGACCATGGTCGGGCGGTTGTTCGCGTCGAGGTGCGTGAGTTTGGTCTTGTTACGTGCCATGGTTGGTTTGGGCCAGGTCCGGCCCCTTTTGCCAGCAAATGGGGCCTGACCCCATTAGCCCGATCAGCCACCAATGTAGTTCATTTCGACTTTGTGCAGGCCAGCGGCGTCGCGCATCGACGCGCGCAGTTCGCTGTAGCGATCGCGCCGTCCGCTCCAGACGCCGCGGATGAGCTCATACAACTCATCGTCCGTGGCGCCGGCGCGCAGCGGGCCGCGCAGATCGATACCCTCGGTCGCGAACAGGCACGTAAAGAAAGAGCCGTCAGAGGAAATTCGTGCGCGCGAACAGTCGCCGCAGAAGGGTTGCGAGACGGACGAGATGAAGCCGATCTCGCCCGCGCCGTCCTCGAACGCATGCCGCTCGGCAACTTCACCGCGGTAATTCCGGTCGCGCGGAGCAATCGGCCAGCGCGCATGCACCCGCGCGGCCAGTTCGCGCGACGGGACGACCAGCGCCGGATTCCAATGATTACGCGTCCCGACATCCATGTATTCGATGAAACGCACGATGACGCCGGTGCCGCGAAAGTGCGCCAGCAAGTCGAGCAGGGTGTGATCGTTCACGCCGCGTTGCACTACCGTGTTCACCTTGATCGGCGCGAGCCCCGCGCGGCGCGCGTGTTCGATGCCGTCCAGCACCTCATCCACGCCACCGAACCCGCCACTCATCCGCGCGAAGATTTCAGGGTCGAGCGTGTCGAGACTCACCGTGATGCGCTTGAGGCCGGCGGCTTTCAATTCGGTGGCGTACTTGGGCAGCAACACGCCGTTGGTCGTGAGCGCGATGTCTTCGATGCCGGCCAGCGAGGTCAGATCGCCGATGAGATCCGGCAGGTTGGGCCGCAGCAGCGGCTCCCCGCCGGTGATGCGCAATTTCTTCACGCCGGCGCGCACGAACACGCGCGCGAGCCGCAGGATCTCCGCGAAGTCGAGTCGTTCGCTCGATTTCAGGAAGCGGTACGACTCGTGAAACGTCTCGCGTGGCATGCAGTACGGGCAGCGGAAATTGCAGCGATCCATGACCGAGATGCGCAGGTCGTGAATCGGGCGGAGCAAAGTATCCGTCGGCCCACGCCTGACGACGGCATCGAGTGGGATCACTTTCTCGCGCGAGTTCATACGGTCACCACCGATAGAAGCGCGCCACGAACCCCCTCGGGAACGTGTTGGGTCCGGGCGGTAGTTCTACGAATCCATCGGTGCCGGCGAGCGCGGTGAAGTCGCCTGAGCCGTTCGTGGGAGCGGGCTCGGCCGACGTGCGGCCCCAGTCGTCGCTCCGGAGCCTGACCGGTAGATAGAAGGCCAGCGGCGTCTTGACTTCCGCGGGCGCGGTCAGGGCGATGCGCGGCTTTTCCGCCGACGTCTGACCCATGGCGGCGCGCAGCGCCGGCAAAACGTAGCGCGACAGACACACCAGCGTCGACACCGGGTTCCCGGGCAATGCAAACACCGCGGGTCCCGACTGCGACACGCCAAACCACATGGGTTTGCCGGGCCGCTGGGCGACGTGATGGAACACCAGCGCCACGCCGAGCTTTTCCAGCACCTTCGGCACCAGGTCGAGCTGGCCCATCGACACGCCGCCCGACAGGATCAGCACGTCGTGGGTGCGCAGGTGGAAGCTCAGTCGCTGTTCCAGCTCGCCTTCGTCATCACGCACATGATCGTCGGAGACACGTGTGAAGCCGTGCTGGCGCAACGATGCAGTGATGCCATACGCGTTCGAGCGACGCACCTGGTGAGGCTGGATCAACTCGCCGGGCTCGACCAGCTCGTTGCCGGTCGAGATGACCGCGATCATCGGCTGCGCGCTCACGCGCACGCGTGCCATGCCGGCGCCGGCGGCGATCGCGACTTCGGGGGCCGACAGGCGCGTGCCGGCGGCTAACAACAATGCGCCCTGCCGGCAGTCCGAACCGCGCCGATGCACGTTCTGCCACGGCGTGAGTGGCTTGCGGCCGATCTCCGCGAAGTCGCCGTTGCGCTGCAGCTGTTCGACCGGCACGACGGCATCGCATCCGCCCGGCAGCATCGCGCCAGTCATGATCTCGATGCAGGAGTCGGAATCCGGTAGCGACTGCGGCGGATCGCCGGCGTTCTGCGTGCCGGCAACGCGCAATCGCCCGCCGTTGTTCGCCGCGGCAGACGAATTCAACGCGATGCCATCCATGGCAACGCGATCGAACGGCGGCTGATCGCGCTCCGCGTAGATGTTCTCGCGCAGCACTGCACCCGCGGCCTGGGTCAACGGCAAAGATTCAATCGGCAGGCACACCAGGTGCTGCTCGATGAGAGATTCGGCCTGAGCAGGCGTCAACATGAGACTTGTCTCCTTGTTACGCCATGCGCACCGCCGGCGTCAGGAGGGTTTTTTCTCCGGCATGTTCTTGGCTTTCCAGGCGCGCAGCTGTTCGTTGAAGCGCGCGGCCACGGCCGTGACTTCTTCGACCGCGGCGTTGTGCTTCTGACTCTGCACCCGCTCCATCTCGGCCTTCTGCTCGGGCGTCGCATCCGTCTGCGCAGCGAGCTTCGCGTCGAACTCCGACTTGATGCAGGTGAGATAGCCATCAATGTCGGTGTTGTACTTCTCGACCGCATGTTTGGCGGTCAGCATTTCTTCCTTGGTCGCCTGCGTGCCGTCCGGAAACTTTCCGGGAGCGATCGGATAGTCGCAAGCCGCATTGGCCTGCGCGCCGGCGAGAGCACCCACCAGGAGGAGGGCGTTGAACACATGCTTCATGAATCGAATCCCCGCGTAGTAATTTTGCGTGAGCCGCTATCTTAGAGGCGCGCCGAGGCGACTGTCTCGCCTTTCAGATTCGCAGGGGACTGTCCCCGCAGGGGAGTGTCCCCTCTACGTTCGTAGGACTTAATGGGGGTTACTACCGACGCCCGCCATAGTAATCCGGATAGTCCGGCGTCAAACCCTTGAATCGCCGGTGAATCCACAGGTATTGATCGGGTATCCGGCGGACTTCCGCCTCGACGATGTGATTGAACCGCTCGGTGTCCGCTACCGGCTCATCCGTGGGGAAGCGATCGAGCGGCGCGTGGATGATGCCGCGATAACCGCCGCCCGGCAGCCGCTCGAAGAAATACGGCAGCACCAGCGCGTGGGTCATTCCCGCGATACGGGACGTTGCCGTGTTGGTTGCCGCGGGAATGCCGAACAGCTTCACCATCTCGGCGCCTTTCTTGCGGAAGCTCTGGTCGGGCGCATACCAGACGACGTCGCCGTCCTTGAGCGCCTTGATCAACGTACGCACGTCGTCGCGCGGAATCGCGCGCTTTGTCTGTACGGCGCGGCGCGAGTGTACGAATTCGCCAATGAGTTCGTTCTTGGTCGGGCGGTACATCACGTTGAGTGGCATGCGCGCGGCCAGCGCCCGGCAGCCGATCTCGATCGAATTGAAATGCGCGGACAGCAGCAGCACGCCACGGCCGGTCGCCTGCGCGGCCTTCAGGTGTTCGAGCCCGGTCATCATCGTGATGTGGCGGATGCGTTCGTTCGACGACCACCAGCTGATCGCAGTCTCGAACAGCGCGCAGCCGAGCCCCGCGAAGTGCTCGCGCAGAATTCTCTGTTTCTCGGCAGCGTCGAGCCCGGGCAGGCACAGCTCGATGTTGCGCTTCGCGATGCGCTTGAACGGCGTCGGCAGGAAAAATACGAACAGTCCGAAGCCGCGGCCCAGTAGATAGAGGAGGCGGTGGGGCAGCGGCTCGAATACGCGCAGGATGCCGATGCCGAGCCAGGTCGGCCAATACTTGGGATGGAAGAAGGCAGCTCTCACTGACGCGGCTATTTCTTCTTCTTGCGCTTGTAGATTTCTTTTCGGTCGTGGCGCACGGAGTCGATGGAGGTGCCATCGCGGCTGAAGACACGAACCTCGCTGCCGTCCGGCAGGCAGTACACGTAGACAGTCACGCTTGCGCCATCGGAGGCATCCGGCGGGCCGACCGTCCTGAACAGGGTTTCGATGCTCATCTCGTCGTTGATGACGCTGAACGCATTCGCATCGGCGGGGCGCGGCGCGCCCTCCGGCACGGCCAGGTCCACGAAGGTATCCGGCCGGAATTTTTGCGGACATCCCGCGTTCGCGGCACTGCCGATCGCCAGCAGGAGAAGGCCGGTGACGACTGCATTCTTCATGCGGTGAACGTGAAGCTCATGAACGATTTGTGTGTCTCGCCCGGCTTCAAGATGCTGCTCGGGAAGTTCGCATGGTTGGGCGCGTCCGGGAAATTCTCGGGCTCGATGCAGATCGCGTGCAAGCCGGGATAGGCGGTCGCGAGGTGGTAGGCGCCGTAAACCTGTACGCCGGGCAGGTTGGTGCGCACCATCATGCGCACGCCACTCGCGGGTGAATAAAGATCGGCGGCGACGCGCGCGTCCTTGTCGAGCACCCAGCAATGGTCGAATCCGCCGGTCAACGCGATCTGCGGGTGCGAGGTGGGCGGCGGCACGCGCACGGATTTCGCGCGGCGAAAGTCGAACGGTGTACCGGCGACGGGCGCGATCTCGCCGGTCGGCACGCGCGCCTCGTTGACGGGTAGGTAGTTGCTGGCCGTCAGCATCAGGCGCTGCTCGTCGATCGGACGTTCCGGTTCGCCGGAGATGTTGAAGTACGGATGCCAGGTGAAGCTGATCGGTGTCGGCGCATCGGTGGTTGCCTCGTACGCCAGCGTCAGCGTGTTGTCGAATACGCTGATCAGCGCCGAGACGTCGAGATTGCCGGGGAAACCATTGATGCCTGCGGGCGAGTGGTGCCCGAGCTTCACGTAGCTGTTGCGGCCGCTGCCATTGCCCAGCACCTTCCACGGGTACTTGCCGAAGCCGACGTCGCCACCGTGCAGGGTGTTGGGACCGTTGTTGGCAGTCAGTTTGTATTTTTGTCCATCGAGTTCGAAGGCGGCGCCCCCGATGCGATTGCCGTAGCGGCCGACGAGCTGGCCCAGGTAAGAGGTGTCCTTGAGATACGCCGGCAGGTCGGGCAGCGAGAGCACCAGCGGGATTCGCTTGCCCTTCACGGGCAGCGTGAGATTGCGCAGCGTGCCGCCCAGAGTGAGGATTTCCGCCTGCAGGCCCTGTTCGGATCCCAGGGTGTACACATCGACTTCGTTGCCGTCGGGAATACGGCCGAAACTGCGCGTCATGCCGCCCTTCACGGCTTCCTGGGCGTGCGCCCCTCGAAAAGCCGTTGCAACAGGCAGAAGAGCAAGAGCAAAGCTCCGACGACGATCTTGGTCCACCATGAGCTCAGACTCCCGTCAAAGGCGATGAGGGTCTGGATGATGCCGAGAATCAGGACGCCGAACAACGTTCCCGCCACATAGCCCACGCCGCCGGCCAGCAGGGTGCCGCCGATGACCACGGCCGCGATGGCGTCGAGCTCGAGGCCGACCGCGTGCAGGCTGTACCCGGAGAGCATGTAGAAAGTCATCACGATGCCGCCCAGCGCGGCGGCCAGGCCGCTCAGTAGATAGACGCCGATCTTGGTGCGGCCCACGGAGAGGCCCATGAGCCGCGCCGAGGATTCGCCGCCGCCGACGGCGTACACCGTGCGGCCGAACTCGGTCGAGTGAGCGATACGCATCGCGGTGACCACCACGGCGAGCGCAATCAAGGCGCCGATCGTGAGCGAGCTGCCTCCGCCGACCGGAATGCGCGCCTGCGCGATGGCCGCATAAGTCGGATCGTTGATCGGAATGGATTCGGTGCTGATCAGGTAGCAACAACCGCGCGCGAGGAACATGCCTGCCAACGTCACGATGAAGGGTGCGAGATTGAAGCGCTGGATCAGGAATCCCTGCAACGCGCCGAACAGGGCGCCGAGCACCAGCACCGCCGCCATCGCAGCGTAAGGGTTCCAGCCGGCGCCGAGCAGCGTCGCGGAGATCATGGTCGTCAGCGCGATCACCGCGCCGACGGAAAGATCGATACCGCCCGTGAGGATCACGAACGTCATGCCGACGGCGACCACGCACAGGAATGCGTTGTCGATCAGCAAGTTCAGGAACACCTGCGGCGATAGGAAGCCGTCGTAACGCAGGGCGCCGAACGCCGCCATCGCAAGAAACAACGCGATGGTGATCGTCAACGGCAGCAGTCGGCGGTTGATCAACGTGTTCACTTTGACGCTGCTCCGGTCCGGCGCGCGCTGCCTGCAACGAGAGCCCGGAATTCCGGCGATTGCAGCAGCATCACCGCGAACACCAGCGCGGCTTTGACCACCAGGTTCACCTCGGGCGGCACGCCGAGCGAATAGATCATGGACGTCAATGTCTGGATGATCAGCGCGCCGAGTACGGTGCCCGCCAGCGTAAAGCGTCCGCCGGTCAATGCGGTCCCGCCGAGCGTCACGGCAAGGATCGCGTCGAGCTCGAGCAACTGTCCGGCGTTGTTGGCGTCCGCACTCTTCACGTTCGAGCTGATGATGAGGCCGGCCACACCGGCGGCGAGCCCGCAGAAGGTGTACACGCACAGCGTGATGGCCGAAGAGCGCACGCCGGCCACTCGCGCCGCCTCCGGGTTGCCGCCGATCGCGCGAATGAACAGCCCGAGCGCGGTGCGCGACAAAAGAAAGTGCAGTGCGGCCCACAGCAGCGCCGCGATCCACAACGCCACCGGCAGGCCTGCCAGGAATCCGTTGCCGAGCTTGAAGTATGGCGGGTAGTACACGGTGATGATCTGCCCGCCGGTCAGCAGCTGTGCGATGCCACGTCCAGCCACCATGAGAATCAGTGTCGCGACGATGGGCTGCATGCCGGCCTTCACCACCAGCAAGCCATTCCACAGGCCGCAGGCGGCCGCGATGGCGAGCGCGCTGCCGAGCGCGAGCCACAGCGGAAACTTGCTGGCGACTTCGCCGCTGGCGCTGAAGCTTCCTCCGATCATCAGCGCCGCCACGGCCGCGGCGATCGCAACCACGGCGCCGACCGAGATATCGAGGCCGCGGACGGCGATGACCAGCGTCATGCCGAGAGACACCACCATCAACGGCGCGGCGCGATTCAGGATGTCGATGGCGCTGCCGTACAGGTGTCCGTCGCGCCATGCCAGCGAGAGGAATTGCGGATTGAAAACGCTGCTCGCGATCAGCAGCAACACCAGAGTCGTTGCGGGCCAGAACAACGCGTGTTGCGTCACGCGCTTCATGCCGGCGCGCCCGGGGCGTTTGCGATCATCGCGTAGACCGCGTCCTCACCGCAGCCGCGTTCCAACTCTCCGGCCTTGGAGCGATCGCGCAGCACCAGGATGCGATCTGCGACGCGCACGACCTCTTCGATTTCGGCGGAGATGAACAGAACCGCGGTGCCGCCCTGCGCGAGTTCGAGCACTTCGCGCATCAGCTCCTGCTTGGCCGCCACGTCGATGCCGCGCGTCGGCTCGTCGAGAATCAGCACGCGCGGATGCGTGGCGAGCCAGCGCGCGATGATGGCTTTCTGCTGATTGCCGCCCGACAACTGCCCGATCGGTGTTTCGATGCTGGCGGTTTTCACACCGAGTGCTGCCACGAGTTTTTCGGCCAGCGCACATTGGTCGGAGAATTTCAGGAACTTGCGCAGCCCCATGCGTGCCTGCAGCGCCAGGGCGATGTTCTCGCGCACGGAAAGATCCGCCACGATGCCGCTGTGTTTGCGGTCTTCCGGGCAGAACCCGATCTCGAGTGCGAGCGCGTCGGCAGGTCCGTCGAGCCTCACGGGGTTGCCATCGATGGCGATGTCGCCAGAGTCGCGTGCGTCGAGCGCGAACAGCAGGCGTGCCAGCTCCGTGCGTCCTGACCCTAACAACCCGGCGAGCCCCAGCACCTCACCGCTGCGCAGTTCGATGTCCATGGGTTTCAGTTGCCCACGACGCGATATGTTCTTCGCGGCCAGCACCGGGGGCCTGGTCGCGGCATCCGCGGGCACGTGTGACACGGCGGGTTTTTCCGCATTCGCAATTTCGCGGCCGACCATCGCCGCCACGAGGCCGCGTGCGTCGAGTCTGGCGCAGGCGTACTCACCCACGAACTTGCCGTTGCGCAGCACCGTCATGCGGTCGCATATCTCGTACACCTGGTCGAGGAAGTGCGTGACAAACAGGATCGCCACGCCCTGGTCGCGCAGCCGGCGGATCAGCGCGAACAATGCCTGCACTTCGTCCGCGTCGAGGCTCGAGGTCGGTTCGTCGAGAATCAGGACGCGCGCATCCGTCGCCACGGCGCGCGCGACGGTGGCCAGCTGCTGCAGCGCGGCCGGCAGTCCGCCGGCGAGCTGGGTGACGTCCAGAACGATGCCGAGCCCGGCTAACAACTCGCGCGCGCGTTTGTTCGTCTCGCGCCAGTCTATGCCGCCGCCGCGACTCCACGGCCGCCGTGGATAGCGGCCCGCACAGATGTTCTCGGCCACCGAAAGGTTGGGCAGCAGGTGGCTTTCCTGGTGCACGGCGGAGAGGCCGAGTTCCTGCGCGTGGATGGGCGAAGCGGGGGTGATGGGCCTGCCAAGTAGTTCGATGCTGCCGGCGTCCGGTGCGTACACGCCCGTCAGCACCTTGATCAGCGTGGATTTGCCGGCGCCGTTCTGGCCCATCAACGCGTGCACTTCACCCGCGCGCAGTGTGAGGTCGACGCCGGCCAGCGCCTGTACGCCGGGGAAGGCGCGGGTGATGTCGCGTGCCCGCAGGACGATTTCGGGTTCGACGTTGCTCAAGCGGACTTCAGTATTTGCGCGACTGAATTTGTTGCTTCGCCGTTTCCATGGTGAATACTTGTTCGTCGACGACGATGCGTTTGGGAATGGGGCGGCCCGCGACCACTTCGGTGACCGACGTCATCAGCTGCGGACCCAACAAGGGGTTGCACTCGATCGTGACGTTCAACTTGCCGGCGATCATCGCCTCGAACGCACCCTTCACCGCGTCGATCGACACGATCATGACTTCGCTGCCGGGACGTTTGCCCGCTTCCTCGATGGCCTGGATCGCGCCGATTGCCATGTCGTCGTTGTGCGCGTACAGCAGGTGAATCGGCTTGGTCTCGGACTTGAGGAAGGCTTCCATGACTTCCTTGCCCTTGGCTCGCGTGAAGTCGCCCGACTGCGAGCGGATGATCTTGAGATGCGGGTTCGCCGCGATGATTTCCTCGAATCCCTTCTTGCGATCATTGGCCGGGGCGGAACCGACGGTGCCCTGCAGTTCGACGATGTTCACATCATCCTTCGCGTCCTTGAACTCTTCGATGACCCAGCGGCCGGCCTTGCGGCCCTCTTCGACGAAGTCGGAACCGATGAACCCGGTATATAAAGAAGAGTCGGCCGTCACGGCGCGATCGGTGAGGATCACCGGAATCTTCGCCGCACTGGCTTCCTGCAGCACCGTGTCCCAGCCCGTTTCGACCACCGGCGAGAACGCGATCACATCCACCTTCTGCGCAATGAAGTTGCGCAGCGCCTTGATCTGGTTTTCCTGTTTCTGCTGCGCGTCGGAGAAGCGCAGATCGATATTGCTGGTCGCGGCAGCGGATTTGATCGATTCAGTGTTTGCCGTGCGCCATTCGCTTTCGGCTCCGATCTGGCTGAAGCCGAGCACGATGCGCTCGTCCTTCTTTTCCTTTGCGCAGGCGGCCAGCAATGCACAACTCAGGGACAGGGCAGCGAGCGTCAGGACACGTCGTGAAACATTCATTCAACATTCCCCCAGGTTCAGAGCGCGGCAACGTCGTGCAATGCGAGGTCGCCCGGCTCGATGGCGAGCCGGTTGATCAGCGGCGCGCCCAGCGCCGGCAGATCGATCTCGAACTCGTCGCCCGCCTGCACCTTGATGTTGTCGACGAAGCTGAGCGTTGCGGTGCCGAAGAAGTGCAGGTGCACGTCGCCGGGAACGCGATGCTGCTTGTACTTGAAGTGGTGGTATTCGAGATTGGCGAAGGTATGGCTCATGTTGCCTTCGCCGGTCAGGAACGGCTTCTGCCACAACAATTCGCCGTTGCGGCGAATGCGGCTCATGCCTTCCATGTGGGCAGGAACCGCGCCGCTGTTGAGCATCGGCCCGATGCCGCACTGGCGCAGCTTCGAGTGCGCCAGCAGTAGATAGTTGCGGCGCTCGGTGACGTGATCCGAGAACTCGTTGCCGATCGCGAAGCCCAGGCGATGCGGGCGGCCCTCGTCGTCGATCACGTAACAGCCCACGATTTCCGGTTCCTCGCCATGGTCTTCGGCGAAGTCGGGCGAGGCGAATGCGCGTCCGCAGGCCACGACGTTGCCGCCATTGCCCTTGTAAAACCACTCCGGTTGCATCCCTGGCGTGCGACCGGCCGGACGTCCACCTTCAACTCCCCACTTGAACATTTTCATCGAGTCGGTGAGCTCGGCATCCTGCTTGCCGATTTTCTGATGCATCGAGTCGCGCGCCGCGGCGCTGCCGAGATGCGTGAGGCCGGTGCCCGCGACCAGGCAGTGCGCCGGATCGGGATGCATGAGCGGCGGCAACAGCCGCGACGCCTCGAGCAAATCCGCGTAAGCAACCGGCGCGTCGAACGCCTCGCCGCTAACAACCTGCTCGAGCGTCCGGCGCTCGCTGATCGCCTGGCGCGCCAATTGATAGGTGCTTTCGAAGCTTGCCAGCGGCGACACGGTGCCGTTCGCTTCCACGCGTCCGACCCGTGCGCGGTCTTGGTCGGTGAATTGCAGCAGGCGCATGGTTCAGAGCCAGCCCGCGTCGACGACGTATTCCTGCGCGGAGCACGCGCGGGAATCGTCGGAGGCGAGGAACAGCGCCATCGGCGCGATGTCTTCGGGCTGCACCTTGTCAGGCAGTACCTGGTTGCGCTTGATCTCGAGTTCGCCTTCGGGCGTGTACCATTTTTCCAGTTGGCGCTGGGTCATGACCCAGCCAGGGGTGATCACGTTGATGCGGATGCGGTGTTCGCCGAGCTCGCCCGCGAGCCCGCGCGTCAGCCCGATCACCGACGATTTTGCCGTCGTGTAGACCGGGAAGTTGCGGCCCTTGGCGCCGTAGGAATTCGAGCCGAAGTTGATGATCGAGCCGCCCCCCATCTTCTTCATGCCGGGCACGACGGCCTGGATCGCGAAGAACGCGGGGCGCTGATTCACGGCGATGCGCGTGTCGTAATACTCGGGGGTGACATCCATGAGCGAATGGCGGTCGTCGTTGGCCACGTTATTGATGAGTACGTGGAAGTCTCCCATGGCCTTGGCCGCGTCGCGGATCGCGTTTTGCAATGCACCGATATCAGTTACGTCAACCTTCCGGTACCACGGTCGTGGCAGGCCGGATTTTTCGATGTCTTGCACCAGCGCCTGTGAAGGCGCTTCGGCGTAGTCGACGAACGCCACCAGCGCACCCTGTCTCGCGAATGCCTCTGTGAGACAACCGCCTATCCCCGAGCCACCACCCGTTATGAAAACACTGCGCCCGCGCAGGCTGGGATAGCTGGCGCCGGCGCTCGGGGCGGCTGAAGAATCGCGTCGATCGACCGGCATTGCGTGTGCCTCGTGGGATAGCGGGGGTCTCAAGAAAGGCGCTGAAGTATAGATATTACGGTGTAGCTTGTGCGAAGGTGCGGGCCGGCCAAAAGAGGCGATGCGATGGATTCGAAGGTGAAGCGTCGGTTGCGCAGCCAGGACTGGTTCGGCAAGCAAGACAAGGACGGTTTCATTCACCGGAGCTGGCTCAAGAATCAGGGCTATCCCGATGATCTGTTCGATGGCCGCCCGGTCATCGGCATCTGCAACACCTGGAGCGAACTCACTCCCTGCAATGGTCACTTCCGCGAGCTCGCGGAGTTCGTGAAGCGCGGCGTGTATGAAGCGGGCGGATTCCCGCTCGAGTTTCCCGTGATGTCGCTGGGTGAGACGCAGTTGAAGCCCACGGCCATGTTGTTCCGCAACCTCGCCAGCATGGATGTCGAAGAATCCATTCGCGGCAATCCGATGGACGGCGTCGTGCTGCTGATGGGCTGCGACAAGACCACTCCTTCTCTATTGATGGGTGCGGCGAGCTGTGACCTTCCCACGATCGGCATCTCCGGCGGACCGATGTTGTCAGGCCGCTTCCGCGGCAAGCAGATCGGCTCGGGTACCGGCGTGTGGCAGATGTCCGAAGACGTGCGCGCCGGCAAGATGAGCCAGGAAGAATTCACCGCCGCCGAATCCTGCATGCATCGCTCGAAAGGCCACTGCATGACGATGGGTACGGCGTCGACGATGGCGAGCATGGTCGAGGCGCTGGGCGTCTCACTACCTGGCAACGCCGCAATTCCCGCGGTCGATTCGCGCCGTTACCGGCTGGCGCAGCTGTCCGGCCGCCGCATCGTCGAGATGGTGCACGAAGATCTGGTGCTGTCGAAGATTCTCACTCGCCAGGCGTTCGAGAATGCGATCAAGGCCAATGCCGCGATCGGCGGTTCGACGAATTCGGTCGTGCACCTGCTGGCGGTCGCGGGCCGGCTCGGTGTGAAGCTCGAACTCGAGGACTGGGACAAGCACGGCTCGCAGTTGCCGTGCCTCGTAAACCTGCAACCGTCGGGCGCGTTCCTGATGGAAGACTTTTATTACGCGGGCGGATTGCCGGCCGTGCTCAAGGAAATCGAAGGCGTGCTCAACAAGGACGCCCTGACTGCGAATGGCAAGACGATGGGCGAGAACATCGCCAATGCGCCGTGCTGGAACCGCGAGGTGATCAAGTCTTACAACGACCCGTTCAAGGCGAACGCGGGCATTGCGGTCCTGCGCGGCAACCTGGCGCCGAACGGCGCCGTGATCAAGCCATCGGCGGCAACGCCCAAACTACTCAAGCATCGCGGCAAAGCCGTGGTGTTCGAAACGATCGAAGACTTCAAGGCGAAGATTGACGACGAGAATCTCGACATCGACGAGAACTCGATCATGGTCCTGAAAGGCTGCGGCCCGAAGGGTTATCCCGGCATGGCGGAAGTCGGGAACATGGCGTTGCCGCCCAAGGTGCTGCGCAAGGGCATCACCGACATGGTGCGCATCTCCGACGCGCGCATGAGCGGTACGGCGTACGGCACCGTGGTGCTGCACGTCGCGCCTGAATCCGCCGCCGGCGGCCCGCTGGCACTAGTTAGGACCGGCGACGTCATCGAACTGGACGTCCCGGCGCGCAAACTGCACCTGGATGTGAGCGAGGCGGAGCTGGCGAAGCGCCGCGCCGCCTGGGTTGCGCCCGAGCCGCCCAAGCGCGGCTACTACAAACTCTATGTCGAACACGTGCAGCAGGCCGACAAGGGCGCCGATCTCGACTTCCTGGTCGGCGGCAGCGGCACGACGGTCACCCGCGACTCACATTAGCGGTGCCGGGCAGGGGTTTCCGGGGTTCGCGGGGCAGCCAATCCTTGTGCGGCACCGCTGTGGGAAATGGCTGATGGCGATCGCTGCTTATCGGCGCCATTTTTTTCGTTGTGCTCCGTCAAGCCACACTCAGCACGAACGCTAACCTGCCATTCAACGCGGTTTCATCAAACAACGCGTCCGCCCGTCGCAACGAAGATGACGGGTGTCAGCTCGGCGAGGAGGCTGTAAGGCCGCAGTGCACTTTCCACCCGTTCGCGCACGAATCGAGGCCAATGTCGGCGCGGCGAATCCGCGAATACCGATCAGCAACGCACCGACGCGGGCGGGCGGAGTGGTGCCGGGCAGGGGTTCTCGGGGTTCGCCGATTACGTTGCCGTAACTTAATGAGTTTTTTGGCGAATCCCGAGAACCCCTGCCCGGCACCGCTGCAACCATAACCCAACCGATCTTGTCCATTCCCTTGACCGCAGGGATACTGGCCCGTGGAGGCCATTCTGATTCGACGAAATCGCCGTTGGTTCGTGCATGTGCTGTCGCTGGCGCTGTTCTTTGCCCAGCTCGGCATGGTGGTGCACGCCAGCAGCCACCTCCGGGCCGATCCACACGCCCCGCCCACGCAGGGCCAGCTCTGCGGCGAGTGTCTGTCGTTCGCGCCTATGCAGAACATGGTGGGCAGCGCGCCCACCGTCGTGCTTGCCGTCAAGGTTCCCCACGATCGCGTCGCCGATTCCGGCCCGGTCGTTTCCGCTCCTCACCGTCCATTCTCGGCATTCCGCTCCCGCGCGCCACCTGTCTCCTTCTGAATAACAAGTGATTCCACGCCGGCGTATCGCGCCGCGTGTTTGTTAGTTTCGGAAGGAGAATTTCCATGTTGACCATTCGCCCCTTGCGGGCATTGCGGCTTTCCCGCGTTACGTTGGGAAAGCTATCGGCTTGCCTGATTTCCGCACTGTTGTTTGATGCTACAGCGTTCGCCGCCGACTCCGATTCCGGCTCCCCCATCGAGACCGTGATCGTGAGTGCCTCGCCGATCACTCCCGAAGACAAACTGGCGACTATCGTCGAGTCGGTAGATCGCGATGAAATTCTGCGCGCCGGGGGCGCCAATCTCGCGGACGCCCTGGTGAATACACCCGGCGTGACCGGCAGCGGTTTTGCGGCAGGCGCGAGCCGGCCCGTGATCCGTGGATTCGACGCGAATCGCGTGCGCACACTAGAAAACGGCATCGGCAGCTTCGACGTTGCCGACGTCGGCCCTGATCACGGCGTACCCATCGACCCGCTGTCCGCCCAACGCATCGAGGTGGTGCGCGGCGCTGCGACGCTGCGCTACGGCAGTCAGGCCATCGGCGGTGTCGTCAACGCCATCAACAATCGCGTGCCGACGCGCTTGCCGGATGAGCCGTTCAATGCTGAATTCACCAGCCTGTACGGCACCAATGCCGACACGCGCCAGGGCTCGGCGATGCTCGACGGGCGCCTGGGGGACTTTGCACTGCACGCCGACGGATTCAAGCGAAACGCTGACGACTACGACATTCCCGGCGGCACGATGTCGAACTCGTTCTCCGAGGGCGATGGTTACTCACTGGGTGGCTCGTATTTCTTCGACAAGAATCGAGTCGGCGCGGCGGTGATCCACTACGACTCGAAGTACGGCATCCCCGGAGAAGATACGTTCATCGACATGAAGCAGACCAAGGAGCTGCTGCGCACATCGTTCGCTCCGGACCTCGGCGCCTTCCAGACGCTGAACATCGAGGGCGGACACGCCGACTACGAGCACAGTGAACTCGATCCTGAAACCGGCGAGGCACTCGCAACCTTCAAGGACAACGAATGGGACCTGCGCGCGGAGGGCTTGTTAGGCGCTTTCGGGCCCTTTTCGGCTGCCGCAATCGGCGCGCAATTCCAGAACCGCGACTTCTCCGCCCTCGGCGAAGGACAGAACTATCTGTTGCCGACGACGACGAAAACCGCGGCGGCCTTCGTGTTTGCCGATGCGCCGCTCTCGGAGCAATTGCACCTGCACGCCGGTGCGCGCGTCGAGTCCGTGGCTATCGATGGCACCCCTGGCAGCGACGTCGCGACTTCACGCAGCTTCACACCCGTGAGCGCCTCGGCCGGCTTGCTCTTCGATGCGTCGGATGCCGTGCGGTTGGGCCTCACGCTTGCGAGCTCGGCGCGCGCGCCGGCACAAACCGAGCTGTTTGCGCGCGGGCCGCACGACGGCCCGGCCACATTCGAGACCGGGGACCCGACGCTGCGAGCGGAGCGCGCCAATTCGCTCGAGGCCACGTTCCGCTACGACGCGACCGGAGTGCGGTTCGAAGGTTCGCTGTGGGAAGCGAAATTCGACGACTTCATTTTCGGCAACCTCACCGGGCGCACGTGTGATGACGACGGGATCTGCGCCGTGGGCGCAGACGCCGAACTCAAGGAGCTGGTGTACCAGCAGGAAGGCGCGAAATTCTGGGGCGCTGAAACCAAGGCGACTTTCGACGTCGTGCAGAACGCGAGCGGAACGCTGCGGCTGCTCGGCCTCGCAGATTACGTGCGAGCGACGCTCGATGACGGCGAAAACGTGCCGCGCATTTCGCCGTATCACGTGGGAGTCGGCCTGAACTGGAACGGCGCCGCGCTGGGCGGCGGTTTCCTCGTCAAATATTCCGGGCGGCAGGACAACGTGGGATTCGCGGAAACCGAAACGGCGGGTTTCGTGTCCCTCGATGCCGATGCTTCCTGGCGGCCGTTCGGGGACGCCGCCAACGTCGAATTCGTGTTGGCCGGCAGAAATCTGACCGACACCACGCAACGCAACGCCGTCGCGCTCAACAAGGATGACGTGATCATGCCGGGCCGCGAAGTCAGATTGATGGTTCGGGCAATCCTTTGATTGCGTGTCGCGGACCCAAGGAACAATCATGAACAAGTTCAAGTTGCTGCTGGTGCTGATTGCGCTCGCGATCCTGCCGGAAGCCGCATCCGCCGCCGACGACGTCGCGGCATTGCGTGCGGAATTGCAGGCATTGAAAAGCGAATACAGCACGCGCGTCGATGCACTCGAAACGCGAATTCAGCAACTCGAGGCAGTTCCGGCCGCGGCACAGATTGCAGCAGCCGAACCGCCGCCGCCGGCACCACCGCCCGCGGGTGCATCCGGCGGCGGCGCTTCCGCGTTCAATCCGGCGATCTCGCTGATTCTCGGCGGCAGTTACACCAACACCTCGCGCGATCCCGGCGACTGGAACATCGCGGGCTTTCCGCCGAACGGAGGTGAAGTCGGCCCCGGCGAACGAAGTTTCAATCTCGGGGAATCCGAGCTCACGTTCAGCGCCAACATCGATCCGTATTTCTCCGGACAGCTGACCGCGGCGATCACGGGTGAGGACGAGATCGAAGTCGAAGAAGCGTTCGTACGCACGACGGCACTGCCGGACGGCTTCACTGCGAAGTTAGGCCGCTTCTTCTCCGGCTTCGGCTACCTCAACGAAGTGCATTCACACGCGTGGGATTTCGTCGACCAGCCGCTGGTCTACCAGGCCTTGTTTGGCGGCCAGTTCAGGCAGAACGGCGTGCAGGTGAAGTGGCTCGCGCCCACCAATCTGTTCCTGGAGTTCGGCGCCGAGACCGGCAATGGCGATGGCTATCCGGCAACCCGGCGCGCGGGCAATGGAATGAACGGCGCGACCTTGTTTGCTCACGTCGGTGGCGACGTCGGCGATTACACCAGCTGGCGAGTCGGCGGCTCTTACCTGACACAGAAGGCCGAAGATCGGGAGGGCGGCATCGTCGATGAATCCGGCCTGCCGCTGTTCGACGCCTTCACCGGCGATGCGCGCACCTGGGTCGTCGATGGCGTGCTCAAGTGGGCGCCGAATCCGCGTCGCCAGCTGAAGGTGCAGGGCGAATACATGTACCGGCGCGAGAGCGGTGCGATCGCCGACGGGTCCGGCCTCACGCTGGCGCACGACTATCGCAATACCGAATCAGGCTGGTATCTGCAGAGCGTCTATCAATTCGCCGCGCGTTGGCGCGTGGGCGCGCGCTACGACTCGCTGGATGCAGGGACTCCGCGCTACACGCTGTCGCCCGATGGCCTGCTCGATGCAAGCCCGGATCGCCTGTCGGTGATGCTCGACTGGAACCCGAGCGAGTTCTCGCGCCTGCGGGCCCAGTACGACTGGGATAACGCGCGCGACGACGGCGAGCGTGATCGCATCCTGCGCCTGCAATACATCTACGGCATCGGCGCGCACGGCGCGCACAAGTACTAGGACCAACGCCATGAAGAACACTCTGAAGAATTCCCTGCGCATACTCGCAATGTTGTTAGTGGTCGGCGCGACGGTGCCTGCCAACGCCGCGCTCAAGGTCCTCGCCACGACGCCCGACTGGGGCGCGCTGACGCAGGAGCTCGGCGGCGAACGCGTCAACGTGTATGTCGCCACCACCGCGCTGCAGGACGTGCATCGCGTCGAGGCGAAACCGAGCCTCGTGGCCCGCGCCCGCAGCGCGGATCTGGTGGTCGCCACCGGCGCGGAACTCGAGATCGGCTGGTTGCCGGTGCTGATCCAGGAATCCGGCAACTCGCGCATCCAGCCAGGTGGGGTCGGCTACTTCGAAGCGTCGTCCGCACTGCACCTGCTGGAAGTGCCCAACAAGCTCGATCGCGCGATGGGCGACATTCACCCGCTGGGCAATCCACACGTGCAGCTCGACCCGCACAACATTGCCGCGGTGGCACAGGCGCTGTCGGCGCGGCTCACGCAACTCGAACCGGCGCAAGCGGCGTTCTACGCCGCCAGGGCCAAGGATTTCGACGCGCGCTGGGCGGAGGCGATCAAGCGCTGGGAGACGCAGGCGGCGCCGCTCAAGGGAGCGCAGGTGGTGATCATGCATCGCGACCAGGCGTACCTGTGTCACTGGTTAGGGCTGACGGAGGTCGCTTCCATCGAGCCGAAGCCGGGTGTGCCGCCGACCGCCGCGTACCTGGGACAGCTCGTGGGCAAGCTGACCAATGCGCCTCCCAAGCTGATCCTGCTGAACGCCTACAACGATCCGAAAGCGGCGAGCTGGCTGTCGGAACGCGTGCACGCACCGGCCGTCGTGCTGCCGTTCTCGGTGGGCGGAAGCGCTGGCGCCAAGGACCTTTTTGGCCTGTTCGACGACACCCTCAACAAACTACTCGCCGCCAACAAATGAACAACCTGGTCACGGACCTCAGCATCCTGCTGCCCGCGTTGATCGCGGGCTGCCTGGTGGCCGTTTCGCATGTGCCGTTGGGACAGCAGGTGCTGTCCCGCGGCATCGTGTTCATCGATCTTGCGATCGCGCAAGTCGCGGGTCTCGGTGTCATCGCGGCCAACTGTTTCGAGTTGCCGATCGAAGGGTGGGGCGCACAACTCGCCGCCGGCGCGGCCGCGCTTGCGGGCGCGTTGCTCCTGACCTGGACGGAGCGCAGGCGGCCCGAAGTGCAGGAGGCGCTGATCGGCATCCTGTTCGTGCTCGCGTCGACCGCGCAGATCCTGTTGCTGGCCAACGATCCGCACGGCGGCGAAAACCTCAAGGACTTGTTGGCCGGACAAATCCTGTGGGTTTCCAACTCGCAGCTGATTCGCACGGCCGTGCTGACCGCCATCTTCGCGCTGGTGTGGTTCAAGTGGCGCGACCGGATCGGCCGCGTCGGTTTCTACGTGTTGTTTGCCCTGGTCGTGACCGCGTCGGTGCAGTTGGTAGGTGTCTATCTGGTCTTCACGAGCCTGATCGTGCCGGCCGTGGCGACGTATCGGCACGCGCCCAGGCGGCAGTTGCTCATCGGCTATGCACTGGCGGTCGGCAGCTATGTTGTCGGCCTGGGCGTCTCGCTGGTCACCGATCTGCCGTCGAGCCCGGTCATCGTGTGGGTGATGGGAATCCTGGGACTGCTGGTACACCTGACGGGGCGCAACGGCAGCGGCGCGGTGGCGAAACACACCTGAAGCGGACTTCGATTGCCGCTGATCGGGGTACGCCGGGACTTAACCAGCGCGCATCTTCAGCAGCTTGCCGATGTCGAACGGCCCGGTGAACTCACGCCATTCCGGTTCACGTCTTTCGACCGCGAGCATCGCCATGCGATCCGCGAGTTCATTGCCTTCGATTCCGACGTGCGCGCTGACGTGCTGGAGATTTACCTCTTCCTCGATCTCGAGATAGAGGGCATGCAGCAGCTGAATGATTTCGAGGTTCTTGATCTCGCCGTCCGCTTTTTTCCAACCGCGCTTCTTCCAGCCCGCGGCCCATTTCGTCACGGCGTTCAATCCATACGATGAATCGCTGCGTACCTGCACGGTGCGGCCCGCGTCGATCTCGAGCTTCGCGAGCATCAGCGCCTGCAGCAGCGCGTTCAATTCCGCGGTGTTGTTAGTGCCGGCAGGGTTGTACGCGCCATACCAGAGGCTCGCGAGCACGCCGGCGCGATAGACCGCCATGCCCGAGCCGGCCTTGCCAGGATTTGGTTCGCACGCGCCATCGCAGAAGATCACCGTGTCGAATGCCGCAACGGCATCGGCGTGATCCGTTCTGGCCACGCGCGGTTTGCCGAAGGCCCCGGTCGTCCTGCTGCGCGCCGGGGCTCCGCCGCCAAAAGCGGCCTCTGCTGCCGCGCGCGTCGGAAACGATTTGTACTGCGCGCCGGAAAAGCCGTCGACCTGCGCAAGCGTCGTCGGCCAGTCATCGAAGACCCCGGTCTTCTCTCCGCGCCACACGACGTAGAACTTCTTTGCCATCGGCGCGCATCCTGCCGATAAATGCGTTCCGCGCCAAGGAGAACCTACTCACGAAATCCTGTTCCACGCGCCATGAGTTTTGCTGAAGTGAGGAAAAGAACCACTCCGAAGGCGCAGATCACCGCAAACGCCATGCCGACCGGCACGTCGGATACGCCCAGAACTCCGTATCGAAAGGTGTTCACCATGTAGAACATCGGATTTGCGAGAGAGAGGTTTTGCGCCCACTTCGGCAGCATCGAAACTGAAGTGAATACGCCGCCGATGTACGTGAGCGGCGTGAGAATCAGGATCTGTATCGTGGTCACGTGTTCGAAGCTCTTCGCGAACATGGCGGTAATGAACCCACCAAGCGCAGACACCAGGGCGGCCAGCAACAGGGCCGCGACACTCACGGTGACCGAATGGACTTCCAGATGTGTGAAGAACAGCGTGGTTAGCGCTACGGCAACCCCGACCAGGAATCCGCGCGCCATTCCACCGAGCACGTAGCCCGTCATGACGACCCAGTCTGGCAGTGGCGAAACCAGAACTTCCTCGATGAACTTGAATAGTCGCGCCCCCACGAAACCGGATGCGGTGTGGCCGAAGGAATAGGGGATAACCCACAGCACGATCAGCCCCGGCGCCATGTAGCGGATGTAGTCGATTCCGTCGAACGATCCGATGCGCTTCCCGAACACTTCGCCGAAGATCGTGAAATACAGGATCGTCGTGATGACTGGTGGCGCGAGTGTGATGCCCCAATAGCGCGCAATGGTCCGGCACTCGCGACGTACTAGCGTTTTCAGCCCAACCCAGGACATGTACCCCTCTCGTCTGATTCGAGATCATATTAAGGACCCGGACAGTCGCGGGCACGATGGCCGGGATGCCCGACAAAGCGTGAGTCTCGATGAGAAGCGTGCCGCAGCGGAGGCGGATACAATGCCGCCCCACGCGCCCGTAGCTCAGCTGGATAGAGCACTTGGCTTCGAACCAAGTGGTCGGCGGTTCGAATCCGTCCGGGCGCGCCAGTCTCCTGCCGCGGCCTGCTACCGCTCGCCCCGGTAGCTCCTTGGCGTCGACTTGTTTGTCGCGGACAGTTCGCACTCATCCTTTCCATTGCACTTCGAGCAGCGCAACCGCCCGGCGACGATGGTTAGGGGCGTCTCCCATCCCAGCAAGTTGGCCAGAACATGCGCTTCCCTGAATCGTTCATGGCCGCACTTGCGGCAATTTATGCGAAACGTGTAGTCGGCGAATCAGTCGGACAACTTAGTGATGGGCGCGGGCATGGCGCGAAGCTTGCCGTGTGACGATTTCCCGGTCTATCCAGCACTCTTCGCCCGTGTGAGCTGTTTGGCCTCATGCCGCCTTTCGCGGCAGAAACGCCAGAAATCCCGCGCGTCGCTCGGGACGCGCGTCCACCGACACGGTGCCAGCATCCAAATCGAACTCAGCTCCCAACGGTCCACTGAGTACCTTGAAATAGATCGCGTTGAAATCCGCTCCCAGGCTGCCGTCATCGGCTAAATAGCCGCCTGCCTGGATTTCGCAACCAGTGGTGCGACATTCGACGACAAGTAACTCAACTTGCTTTGGGTCGAATCCAGCCGCCGTCAGAGAACGTTGGAAGGCAGCACGAAGCGCCGCTTCGATTCGCGGCGCCCAATTCTCGTCGCGAGGCTCACTCTGAAGCTGCTGATGGTGACGCCAATTGGGCCATTGGCCGTCGGTGTCTTTCATCTCCGATGCGGGCTTGTTCAGAAACTCAAAGCCGGGAGACACATCAATCGGCAGTGCCTCTTCAGACCTGGAGGACACCGGGGCTGTTCCGACCGGCGCTGAGCTCGCAGGCGCGGCCGCAGCTGAAGGACGGTCGGCCATTCTCGGCCCGGTTTCTCCGCGTAGAGCGGCAGAATCGTCTACGGGAGTAGGTATCACAGGAGTGGCGGCGGTCGCTGGCGGACCGGCATCCGTTTCAGTGAGTTCACCTGGCCGTGTAGTTAGCCATACTAAAACTCCCACGGCGACCGCTCCGCCGATTCCCAAGTAAATGCGATTGTCCATTGGTGAAATTTACGCCGCCGTTGTTTTGTATGCCAGCAGCGTGAGTGATGAGATCAGGAGTTTGCTTGCCCAATCAACTCTCAATCGTTTAGACCTGTGCGGACTGCATCTGCGTTAAAGTTGGCACCATGAGCAAGCCAACCTACTGGGCAATCGGCGCGGGCATCGTGCTCGCAATCGTTTGGGCGATTGCGCGAAAGGACGCGGCAACCCCAAGCCCGGAGGCTGCCCGGAACGCGCCCGCGGCCAAAGCTGAAGGTGACCTCGCGAGCGCGAACGGCAAGCAGGAAATGGCAACACCGGCAGAGGCGACGGCAGGAGTTGCGGCAGATGGCCCGCCAACGTCACCAACTAGTAGAGGCGATGCTCACGAGATCGATGTCTCCCCCGGCTTTGAAGTGTTGAGCAAAAGAGCGAATACCATGAAAGACACAGACCCGATTCGGCCCACGGTGCGACGGCACGAGCAGTTGCAAGATGAGCCGCGTGACGAGAGCTGGTCAGGGCGAATGGAAACTGCGCTCCGCACTGGTATTCAGGACTCATTGACGGCGAAGGGTATGGATACTCAGCGCGTCGAGCTCCCGGTGGTTGAGTGTCGCGCGACAGGGTGTGAGATTCAGGCCCTTGCGTACCCGGAGGACAATCACAAAGAGGGCATAGACCTTCAAATGATTCTGCCAGCATTGGTCAGCGGCCCGCTGAGTACTGAGTTCGACGGGTATCCGCAAATGTTGATGAGCAGTCGGCCCGATGGCCGCACTACGGTAATCACCCACCTAACGCGCAGAGGGAAGTGACGACGCGGTGGATGTCCTCGACCTGCTTGCGCCATGAGCCTGAAGGGGTCACCGTCTTCGCGTGACCCCTTTTTCATTTGCATCAGCGTCTTCACCGCTCGAGTCTCGACGGCTTAGTATGAAGACTGCGTTGAAAAATCCTCTCATCCAACTCACCCCCGCCGAGGCGCGCAGAATCTGGCTGCATGCCCAGCGTCTGGACACCACCGAACCCTTCGGCGCAGGCCCGCAGGCGACGCCGGCAGCAATAGCGCACCTCGGCTATCTGCAGATCGACACTATCTACGTGATCGAACGCAGCCATCACCACATCCTGCACACGCGCATCCCTTCGTATCGGCGCGAAGATCTGCATCAGGCACAGAGCATCGACAAGACGGTGTTCGAATATTGGACGCACGCCCTGTCGTACCTGCCGACGGAAAGCCTGCGGTTCTATGTGCGCCACATGCGCAAGGATTGGCAGCGGCGCGTCGTCTGGTTCGGCAAGGTTTCAGACAATGATTTGCGCAGAGTGCTGTCGCGCATCCGCACACACGGCGCGATCACCATTCGCGATCTCGACAATGACGTGCTGGTGGAAAAAGACTACGCCTGGGGCAGTCGCAAACCCTCCAAGCGCGCGCTGGAGACGGCCTTCTACAAGGGCCTGGTGACGATCAGCCAGCGGGCCGGAATGCTCAAGACTTATGAGCTGCTGACTCGCCATTTCAGCTGGGACCGTCTGCCACGCGCAGCGATCGAAGCGGAAACGCTGAACTACCTGCTCGATCGTGCCCTGCGATCGCAGGGGATCGTGAGCGTGGAGTCGATCTGCTATCAGGATGCTGCACGCAAGCCGGCGATGAGGCGACTGCTGGAATCGCGAGTCCGTCGAAAGGAGCTGGTGCCAGTGCAGGTGGAAGGAGCGGGCCCGTGGCAGCACTGGATCCGTGCGGATGCCCTCGACGCCATTCCCGACCCGGCGCGGGAACAAGTTCATATCCTGTCCCCCTTCGACCCGCTGATCATCCAGCGCAAGCGCCTCCAGGTCTTCTTCGATTACGAGTATCGCTTCGAAGCTTACGTTCCCAAGCACAAGCGGGTATTCGGCTATTTCGTCTGTCCCGTTCTGATCGGGGATCGGATCGTTGCCGCCCTCGACCTCAAGACCGACCGGCAGCGGCAAAAACTTCTGATGCAGCGCTGGAACTGGGTCGGCCGGAACGCGTCCCGCGCCCATCGGCAGCAGGTGGAAGCCGCATTGCACAAGTTCGAGCAATTTCAGTTGCGTCGGAGCTAGATTCGAGAACCTCGCCTGAGCCTTCCACTGATTGCGTCGCGCGGCGATTCCCGCACAATCTGCATGAACTGAAACCGAGATCGCGCATGGACCCACAAACAACTCCCGCCGCTGCCATACCCGTGCCGGAGCGCGCCTCGCCGGCCAAACTCATCAAGTGGTCGTTCGCGGCCCTGGTGCTGCTCGCGATCGTCGTCGCCGGCATCTACTTCTGGCACCAGTCGCAGCTTTACGTGAGCACCGACAACTCCTACGTGAACGCCAATCGCATCGAGATGGCGGCGCAGGTGTCGGGCCCGGTCACGGCGATCCGCGTGCTGGATCAGCAGCAGGTCAAACAGGGCGAGGTGCTGTTCGAGATCGATCCGCAGCCGTATCAACTGGCGGTGGACGCGGCCGAGGCACAGCTCGATCTCGCCTATCAAGCTTCGTCGCAGGACAGGGCCGCTGTGGCTGCCGCACGCGCGCTGGTGACTCAACGCTCCGCGGAGCTGACCAACGCCCAGTCCAACGAGCAGCGCAGCAAGGAGCTGACCGAACAGAAACTGATCTCCAAACAAAGTGCGGAGACCGTCGAGACGCTGGCGCGCACGGCGGCGGCGGCGGTCAGCGCGGCGCAGGCGAATCTCGAGCAAGCGCTGAGCGTCCTCGGCAAGGCCGGCGCCAACAATGCCAGCGTGCGCGCCGCGGCGGCGAAGCTGGCGCAGACCAAGCTCGACCTGTCGCACACCAAGGTGATCTCGCCCGCCAGCGGCGTGATCGCGAATTTCGGATTGCGTCCCGGCAGCATGGTCCAGAGCGGGGTGCCTATCTTCACCGTCATCGGCGACTCCGAATTCTGGGTGGACGCGAACTTCAAGGAAACCGAGATGCAGCGCGTGAAGCCGGGACAAAAAGCGACCATTGTCGTGGACATGTACCGCGACCACGAATTCAAGGGCGAGGTGCAGAGCCTGTCCGGAGGCAGCGGCCAGTCGTTCTCGCTGCTGCCCGCGCAGAACGCGACAGGTAACTGGGTAAAGGTCACGCAGCGTGTGCCGGTGCGCGTGCGCGTGCTCGATCCCGATGCCGATCATCCGCTGCGCATCGGTACCACGGCCACGGTGCGCGTGGCGGCGCCCGAATAGCGCGGGGGACCCCATGTACCAGAACATTCTTCTCTGCTACGACGGCACGGTCGAAGGTCGCCGCGCGTTGCGCCAGGGCGCCGACGTTGCGGTCACCATGAAATCCAGAGCCTATCTACTGGCGATCTGCCGGAACCTGCTGTCGACCGCGGTGCCCGAAGGCGTGACGCCCGAACTCGTCAAATGCGAGGAGGACACGGCCAATGCCCTGCTGACCGAAGGCGTGCAGTGGCTGAAGGATCGCGGCGTGCCGGCCGAAGGCGAGCTCGTGTACGGCAACCCGATGATGCACATCCCGGAGGTGGCCAAGCGCATCGGCGCCGATCTCATTGTCGTCGGCCACCGGTACCGCAATCGCCTCGCGCGCTGGTGGAGCGAGGAAGAGGAAAACACGCTGCTGCAGAAAGTCTCCTGCAGCATCCTGGTTGCGATGGACCAGGTTTCTTGAGCGTCGAGCCGTGAGTGCGGGCGTCGCCTTCGGCGAATCCGCGGTGCTGCCCACTGCGAATCGCCTGATGATCACGCTCGCGGTGATGTCCGCGACGCTGATTCAGGTGCTCGACACAACCATCGTCAACGTCGCGCTGCCGCACATGCAGGGCGAGCTCGGCGCGACCTCCGACCAGATCAGCTGGGTGCTGACGAGCTACCTCGTGTCGTCGGCAATCTTCATGCCCTTGACGGGCTACTTCACCGACGTCTGGGGCCGCAAACGTTTCCTGCTGATCTGCATCGCAGGCTTCGTCGCCGCGTCGGCCCTGTGCGGCATCTCGCAGAGCCTCACGCAGATCGTGTCGTTCCGGTTACTGCAGGGTGTGTTCGGCGCGGCGCTGGTGCCGCTGTCGCAGGCCATCATGGCGGACTCCTATCCACCGCACGAGCGCGGCAAGGCCATGGCGATCTGGGGCCTGGGCGTGATGGTCGGGCCGGTTGCGGGTCCGACGCTTGGCGGCTGGCTCACGGACATCGGCAGCTGGCGCTGGACCTTCTATATCAATCTACCCGTGGGCCTGCTGTCGCTGTTCCTCGCGTCGCAGTTCGTGCCGGACTCCGTGAAGAGGCCGCGGCGCATGGACTGGTTCGGCTTCAGTTTCATGGCGATCGGAATTGCAGGTCTGCAGTACGTGTTCGATCGCGGCAACCAGCGCGACTGGTTCCAGTCACTCGACATCCGCTTCGGTGCCGCGCTCGCGCTGATCGGCCTCGTCGTGTTCATCGCGCACAGCCTGCGCCGGCCCACCGAGGCCATCTTCGACATCCGCATTTTCACAGACCGCAATTTCGGCATGTCGTCGCTGGTGATCGCCTGCATGGGCCTCGGCATGTTCGGCGGCCTGGTGCTGCAACCGATCTTGCTGGAAGGTCTGCTGGGTTATCCCATCGTCACCACGGGCATCCTGATGGCGCCGCGCGGAGTTGCCACGGCCATCACGATGATCGTGGTCGGACGGCTGGTATCGCGGGTCGACGCGCGCTGGCTGGTGCTCACCGGGCTTGCGTTCGGCGCGCTCGGTTCATACGGCATGACTTACTACTCACTCGACGTCACGCAGATGAACATCATCTGGCCGGCGTTCCTGCAGGGTATCGGACTGGGTCTGGTGTTCGTGCCGATATCCACGGTCGCTTACGCGACACTCGATCGGCACCGCATGGCGGAGGCCGCGGGCCTGTTCAGCCTGGTGCGCACGGTCGGCGCCGCTATCGGTATTTCCATCGTGACGACCTTGCTGGCACACCAGTCGCAGATCATCTGGAACGAGCTTGGCGCGAACGTGTCGCAGTATCACGAGGCATTGCTGGAATACATGCGACGGCTGCACCTCCCGCCCACGGATCCGCGCGGGCTGGCGGTGGTGGCAATGGAAGTCGGACGCCAGGCGCAGATGGGCGCCATGCTCGACGTGTTCAAGGTGATCACGCTCAGCTACCTGTTCATGGTCCCGCTGGTGTTCCTGCTGAAGAAGAGCACCACACAGCGTGCCGGACCCGCGCCCGTGGCCGCGGATCATTGAACAGGGCGTACTCGAGCGGCTACCAGCTCGAGCCTCAGTCCGGCGCGAGCTCTTCGAGCGGAATCACCGGCGATCGCTTCACCGTCTCGAGCACGATGGACGAGGTGACGTCGCGCACGCCGTTCACGCGCAGCAGGCGCCGCATGGTGAAATCGGACAACGCTTCGATGTCGCGCACGATCACATGCAACAGGAAATCCATTTCGCCCGTCATCGTGTAACACGCGAGCACTTCGGGGCGATCGATCAGCGTGCGTCGGAAGCGTTCGACGATCTCATCGGAGTGCTGCTCGAGCTTGATCTGCACGATCGCCTGGATCGTCTGGCCCACGCGCTTGGGGTCGACGATGGCTGCGTAGCCCTGGATGAGTCCCGAGGTTTCCAGCTGCCGGACGCGGCGCGCGCAGGGCGTGGGTGACAGGCCTACGCGCTCGGCGAGATCGGTGACGCTGATGCGGCCGTCGCTCTGCAGGACATCCAGGATTCGTCGATCCGTCTTGTCGAGCTTCATGATTGGCGGATTTAACCACAATTGCCGCCATCACTAGCGAAAAGCGCCAATCTATGGGACTTTAGCCGACAGAAATAGCCATTTTTCCGCAATACACGCGGAGGAAGATGCCGCATGGCTCGATTACCGGTTGCTCCGACACAGACGCCCGTCCAGCTGCGCGGCGACTACGCCCACGCGGCAACGGATTTCCGCCTCCCCCAGAACTACGACGGCTATACCGCGGACGAACATGCCATCTGGCGCACGTTGTTCGAGCGGCAATCGGGTCTCATGGCCGAGCACGCCGCGCCGGAGTTCACGGCCGGCTTGAGATTGTTAGGCGTCGACGCGCATCGCATCCCGATACTCGAGGAAGCGAGCGAGCGGCTGCAGCGCCTGACGGGCTTCGAAGTCATCGGCGTCCCGGGCCTGATCCCCGAAGCCGATTTCTTTGCGCATCTGGCCGAGCGTCGCTTTCCGGTCACGGTGTGGATGCGCAGGCGTGATGAACTCGACTACCTGGCCGAGCCCGACCTGTTCCACGATTTCTTCGGACACCTGCCGATGCTGGCGCATACGGTGTTCGCGAATTTCATCCAGGCGTATGGCGCCATCGGCGCGCATGCACAGTCGCCCGCGGCGCTCAAGATGCTCGCGCGACTCTACTGGTACACGGTCGAGTTCGGCTTGGTCGCGACCCCGCGCGGACTGCGCGCTTACGGTGCCGGCATTCTCTCTTCCAGCGGCGAGACGGTGTACGCGGCGAAGGCCACGGGACCCGCGCGCATCGGCTTCGACCTGCAGCGTGTGCTGCGCACCGACTACCTGATCGATGCCTATCAGAAGACCTACTTCGTGCTCGACGACATCGAACAGCTGTTCGACAGCGTGCTCGCGGCCGATTTCGAAGTGCTGTTTGCGCAGGCCGATCTGCCCGCCTACGCGCCGGACGCGCGCCTGCCCACCGATCAGCCAATCGCCTCGACCGCCGCTTCGTGAGTTAAGCTCCCGCGCCGATGGCGACGCGCGCTCGAGCTTCACAATCCCAACTTTCCGTCACACTTCGTCGCATCGACCTCGATCGCGGCGAACGTGCGGTATTGCGCGGCATTTCCTGGAGCATCCGGGCCGGGCAGCGCTGGCTGCTGGTCGGCGGCAACGGTGCCGGCAAGACGCAGCTGCTCAAACTCGTCGCGGGCGCCGTGTGGCCGAAACCGACCGGCAGGCAGCTGCGGCGCTATCAATGGCAGGGCGAGAACTACGACACGCCCGCGGGCGTGAGCGATGAGATCGCCTACGTCGGCGCCGAGCGCCAGGATCGATACGAACACTACGCGTGGAACTTTCGCGCGCGTGACGTCGTGGCGACCGGCGTGCAGCGCACCGACATTCCCATGCGCGCGCTGACGCCGGCCGAGGATCGGCGCGTCGCTGCATTGTTCCGCCAGCTCGACATCGCCGGTCTGAGCGAGCGGCGTTTTCTCACTCTCTCCTATGGTGAGCGGCGCCTCGTACTCATCGCCCGTGCACTTGCGAGCCGCCCGCGGCTGCTGTTGCTCGACGAAGTCGCCAACGGGCTCGATGCGCGCAATCACGCGCGCTTTTTCAACTGGTTGTCTGGCACGGCGCGCGCGGCGATGCCGTGGGTGTTCGCGACGCATCGGCTCAGTGACGTTCCCGCTACGATGACGCACTTGCTGGAGCTCGAGCAGGGCAGGATCCGCCGCTCGGGTCCGATGCGCGCTGCGCAGGCGCGGGCGTTGCTGCAGCAGGAAACGACTGCCTTCCATGCACCCGGGCAAACTACGCGCAAGGCTCAGCCTCGCAAGCGGCGCGTACTGGTGACGATGAGCAACGCCAGTGTTCACGTGGACGAAGTGCGCATACTGAGCGACATCGATCTGGCAGTGGCGAAGGGCGATTGCTGGGTGGTGCATGGCGCCAATGGCTCGGGCAAATCCACGCTACTGCGTACGCTGTATGGCGATCACGCGGTCGCGACGGGTGGCAGCATCGTGCGCGATGGCATCGTTCCCGGCGTGCCGCTCGAGAAATTCAAGCTGCGCACGGCGTATGTCGCGCCGCATCTGCAGACCTGGCATCAGCCCAGGATGGCCGTGATGGATGTCGTCGCCTCAGGGCGTTACGCCAGTATCGGCATGAACGAGAAATTGACTGCCTCGGATCGAAAACATGCGGAGCGCGCGCTGCGGCGGTTCGGCATCTTCGGGTTGCGGAATCGCACGCTGGCCGAGATGTCCTATGGCCAGGCGCGGCGCGTGTTGTTCGCGCGCGCGTGGGCGCGCGAGCCGGTGCTCGCTCTGCTCGATGAGCCGTTTGCTGGACTGGACCGCGCCACGCGTGCCGATCTCGCCCGGCGTCTCAATCGGTGGTTAGCCGATGGCGGCAGCTGCATCATCGCAACCCATCATCGCGAGGAATGGCCGGCGCACACTACCCACGTACTGGAGCTCGCCGGTGGCCGTGTTGTCTCGTGCCGCGCGCTGAATCAGGAGCAACCGTAATGAAAAGTTATGCGATCGCGTTGATTTTCGTGGTGGCGGGGATCGCGGGCGGCATTTTCTGGGCCAGTCGCAAGGCGCGCGTCGAACCGATTGTCGTAAAACTGCAGCCGGGCCCGGATCAGCCGAAGGTAACGCCTGCAGAGGCGGGCATCGACCCGGTGGCCATCAACGAGGCCGTGCAGTACGCCGGCGATCGCAACACGCGGGCCCTCGTGATCGGCCACGGCGGCCATATCGTCTTCGAGAAGTACTGGGACGACACGACGCTCGACACGCCGATAGATGCCGCGGGCTTCGCGCCGGTGCTGGCCGCGATCGCGATCGGCACGGCGATGAACGACCGGCTCATCCGCAGTCTCGATGCGCCTTTGTCTAACTACATCCCGGAGGCTGCGGATTCTTCGCTGGGCACCACCACCCTGCGCGAATTGCTGGCCCAGGACAACGTCGCGCTGGACGCGGAAGCCTCCGCCAATCGGCTGGCGCTGGTGCTCGAGCGGGTCACCAACCAGCCCTACCAGACGATCGTCGCTGAGCGCCTGTGGAGGCCGCTCGAGGCGGGCGAGCTGGTATTCGAAGGCCGGGGCGGTGCACTGCGGCCGGGAGGGGCGGGCGCGGGATGCTGCATCCGCGCGCGGCTCGGGGACTGGATGCGCGTGGCCGAACTACTGGCCAATGACGGTGTGTTCGAGGGAAATCAATTCACGCCGCCGCGTTTCGTGCACCAGATGCTGCAGCCGGCGCACCGGGATTCAGCGCACGGCTTCTTCACGCGCGTCGATGGCACGTTCGCCTCGCACGATGTAGCGCGGCTCGAGGCTGTGGGCAAGCAAAGACTGTGGATCGTGCCGTCGTTGCGGCTGACGATTCTGCGGGTGGGAAACGAACCGCCGGCGGATCGGGGCTGGGACGAGGCCGTGATTCCCGACAGCATCATTCGCGGGACCGCGGGTTGGCAGCCGCGCTCGGCGGGCGAGGGCGTTGACCCCAGCAAGTTCGCGCCTCACTAGAGCGTCATCGACGTTTCGAAAATTTCAACCGCCTGGCCGACGATCCACACGCCATCGAGCTTGCCGTCGCGAAATTCGAGTTCGACATCGACGCGTCCGGCGCGGTGCACGTGATGCCCCTGCGCGCCGGTGAATTGCGCGGTCGCGCCGTTGTGTTGCAACAGGCCCTGCTCCGCGAGGTAGGCGCCTAACAACCCATGCGCATTGCCGCTGACCGGATCTTCGGGAATGCCGAGCGCCGGGCAGAACATGCGAGACTCGGTCAGGCAGCCGGCTTGGGCGTGCGCCAGCGTGAAGACGAAGAACCCCGCGGCACCCAGCTGGGCCGACAACGTCGTGAGGCGCGAGTAATCGGGCTTCAGCTGCTTCAACTGTTCCGTGCTGCGCACGCCGATCATCAGCCGCGTGCCGGCGCCGCCCACGATGCGCAGCGGGCAACGCGTGTCGATGTCGCCGGTGGATAGGGCGAGTGCATCCAGCACGGCAAGCCGCTCGCGATCGTTCAGCTGCCGGCCGAGCGGCGGGGCAGGCTGACGCACTGCGATGCGGCGCGCCGCACCTTCACCGCGCACTTCGACGTCCACGAGGCCCGATTTCTGCCGCTGCCGCACACGGCCCGCGGAAACGGTCTCGCGCGACAGCACGAAATGCGTGGCAACGGTGGCGTGGCCGACGAAGCTCGCCTCGGTGCGCGGCGTGAAGAAACGCACGCGCAGATCGTGATCCGGGCCATCGGGCTTCAACACGAACGCCGTGTCGGCGTTGTTCAATTCGCGCGCAATCGCGAGCATCTCCGCGTCGTTCAACGAGTCGGCATCGAGCACGACGCCGGCCGGATTGCCCGTGAAGCGACCCGTGGTGAATGCGTCGACCTGGAAAATTCGGATGCGGCGGGTCATGAGGGGCGCGAATTCTACCCGCAAACCTGCGTCACTCAAGCTCAATTTCCGTTACTATCCGCCTCTCCTCGGGGTGGCCGTTGCATTGCGCACCGGCCTGAGATGCGGATCGTCCGCGAACCCGTAGAACCTGATCCGGCTAGTACCGGCGGAGGGATAGGGAATGCATCTTTGCTTGCGCGCCGCGTGCGCGCTAATACTCGTTCACACAGCGCGCGCAGCGGACGATTCCCCGCTCGATGAAGTCGTGGTCACGGCCCAGCTGCGCGAGCGCACGTTGAACGATCTGCCGGCGAGCGTCACGGTACTCGATGCTCACACCCTGGAAGTTGCCGGCGTTCAGCATTTCCAGGATGTGCTCGGGCTCGTGCCCAATCTCAACTGGTCGGCGGGCACGTCGCGACCGCGCTATTTCCAGTTGCGCGGCATCGGCGAGCTCGAGCAATGGCAGGGCGCGCCGAATCCTTCGGTCGGCTTTCTCATCGACGGCATCGATTTCTCCGGTGTCGGCATGCCGGCGACGCTTTCGGATGTCGAACGTATCGAAGTACTGCGCGGGCCGCAGGGCACCGCGTACGGCGCCAATGCGCTGGCCGGCCTCATCGCGATCAATACGCACGCGCCGGACCGCACGCCTGACGCTGATGCGAATCTCACGCTCGGCGACTACGGCACGCGCGGCGCCAACGGTGTGTTAGGCGGTCCCATCGGCGATGGTGAAGCCGCGTGGCGGCTCGTGGCCGGCAACTATCGCAGCGACGGATTCCGCCGCGACACCTACCTGCATCGCGACGACACCAACGGCTACAACGAGAGCAACGCGCGTTTCCGTCTGCATGCGCAGCCGGCCGAGAACCTGCGTGCGGACGTCACCGCGATGTGGGTCGACCTCGACAATGGTTACGACGCATTCTCCATCGACAACTCGCGAGTTTCGCTCGCCGACCAACCCGGCCAGGACACCCAGCTCGCGCACGCGCTCGCCGTGCGTCTCGACTACAGCGGAGCTACGAGTTTCGACGTCGTGAGCCGCAGCTCCGCGGGCGTTTCGCGCAGCGTGTATTCGTTCGATGGCGACTGGGGCAACGACCGCGCGTGGGGTGTGAATGCGCCCTACGACTACTTCCAGCGCTTCGATCGGAAGCGCAGCACCTTGAGCGAAGACTTGCGTCTCGTGTCGCGCGCCTCGGTCGAGCGCGGCGCTGCATGGTCGTGGCTCGCGGGCGCCTACCTGCTGCGCACCGACGAAGACGTGCAGCAGCACGATTTCTACAACGGCGACACGCTGGTCGACATGTCGAGCGACTATCGCGCGACGAATCTCGCCGGCTACGGTGAACTCGAATTCCGCGTTGGCGCCGCGACGGTGCTCTCCGTCGGGGCACGCGGCGAGCGGCGCAGCGCGGACTACCAGGATTCCGATGGCGCGGCTTTCTCGCCCGACGAGACCATGTACGGTGGATCGCTGAGCCTGCGCCACGCCGCAGGTGTCGGGCGCAGCGTCTACGCGACGCTGGCGCGCGGCTACAAGGCCGGCGGATTCAACATTGGCGCGGATGTGCCGGCGGACCGTCGCAGCTTCGAATCCGAGTTCCTGGACAGCCTCGAGCTTGGGGCTCGCGCGTCGAACGCCGACGATTCCCTGTCGGGCGATGTCGCACTCTTCTATATGCGTCGTCGGAACCAGCAGGTGCCGACCGGCGAGCAACTCGAATCGGGGAATCCCCTGAGCTTTGTCCTGTACACGGATAACGCGGCGCGCGGCGAGAATTACGGCGTCGAGGGCACGCTGCGCTGGCAGGTCGCCCCCGGATTCTTGCTAGACCTGCGCGGCGCGATCCTCGAAACCCAGTACCTGGGATACCAATTCGGTGAACGCAACCTCGATGGGCGCGAGCAGGCGCACGCTCCCCAATACCAATTCGATGTCGGCATGGAATATCGAGGCGCAACCGGTTTCTTCGCGCGTGTCGATTTCGCCGGGCTCGATGACTTCTACTTCGACGCCTCGCACGACGAACGAGCGCCGTCGCGCGTGCTCACGCACCTCAAGGCGGGTTTCTCGGGGAATCACTGGCGCGCGGAAGTATGGGTGCGAAACGTTTTCGACAGGTACTATTCGCAGCGTGGCTTCCGGTTCGGCAATGAGCCGCCGGATTTCATACCGACGCGTTACGTGCAGGCGGGGGATCCGAGGCTTGCGGGATTGACGGTCGCATATACATTTCATTGACGGAGAATGAATGGACATCGGGGTCGAGATCAGTCTGTATCCCTTGCGTAGTGACTTCATTCCGCCGATCCAGGGATTCATCGATCGACTCAACGCCGATGGCCGCTTCAAGGTATTGACCAACGACATGAGCACCCAGGTCTTTGGTCGCTATGAAGAAGTCATGGATGCGCTGACGCGGGAGCTGCGTCCCACGTTCGAGCGCGACGGCAAATCGATTTTCGTCATGAAGGTTTTGGGGCCACTCGGCTAATACATTCTTAACTCGTGACCCTGCCTGCCGGATTGCTCAAGTCCCTCGAGATCTTTGCCATGCTCACCGGGGCTGGCTATGCAATTCTCGCCGCGCGCCGCAATCGCCTGTGCTGGGTGGCGGGCGCGGTGAGTTCGCTCTGCGCCGCTTTGTTAGCTGGACTGCGCGCATTGCCCATGCAGTCCGCGCTGCAGGTGTTTTTCGTGGGCATGTCGGTCTATGGCTGGCTGAGCTGGACGCGCAGCGCCGCCGCAGGCGAATTACCCGTCGGCTTGTGGCCGCACTCCTGGCACCTGGGAGCGGCGCTGGTTGTCATCGCTTTGTCATTTGTCAGCGCGAGCCTGCTCGCCACGGGAACCCAGGCGGCCTGGCCGCTGCTCGACTCCCTCACGACCTGGTTCAGCCTGCTGGCGACCTGGCTCGCAGCGCGCGCCAGACTCGAGAACTGGCTGTATTGGATCGCGATCGACGGAGTGCTCGTGTACTTGTTCTACGTGCAGGACCTGCCATTTCTGGCGCTGCTGAATCTGCTCTTCATCGGCATCGCGGTCGGCGGGTTCATCGCCTGGCGTCGCCGCCTGCAAGCCCAGTCGGTGCCGGCATGATCGGCGGCGAACTGCTGCAGCACGTACCCGGATGCGAAGACGGCGAGGCGCCGTATTCGCAGGAGCTCATCGGCGGCGGCAAGGTCAATCGCAGCTTCCTCGTGCGTACGCGCCGCGGGCGCTTCGTCGTGCGGCTCAATGAAAGCGTCGCGAATGATCCGGGCCTCGATCGCGATCGCGAGCTCACGCTGCACGCCGCCGCGGCGGGCGCAGGGCTCGCGCCGCACATCATCTACGCCTGCACCGATCGTTCATGCCTGATCACCGACTATCTCGACGGCCGGCTGTGGACGCCTCACTACTTCACGCGCATGCGCGATCTGCGTTCGCTCGGCCTGCGTCTGCGCCTCCTGCATGGCCTCAAACCGCCGCCGATGCCGCGCTTCGATCCAATGGGCGCCGCGCGCCGCTACGCCGAGATCGTCACCCGCAGCGACCCGCAGGAAGACGCGCGCCTTCAGTCTTTGTTAGAGCGCGGCGCCGCGGCGCTGGCGCGTTCGGGCTCGGCGCAGCGCGCCGACGCGGTCATTCACAGCGATCTGCATCACGGCAACGTGCTCACGGCCGATCGGGTGTACTTCATCGATTGGGAATACGCGCAGGTGGGCGACCCGCTGCTCGATCTCGCCTGCATCATGGCGTACTACCCGCGCGCGGTGGCACACAGCGCGTTGCTGCTGAACGCCTCGGGGATGGAAGAGCGCGGCGTCACCACCGCCATGCTGGCCGACCTCACCAGCGTGTTCACGCTGCTCAATTTTCTCTGGTATCGCGCCCGCCGCGTCGCCCGATCCGTGCCCGCCACCGATCTTTCGCTCGAGTCCACCGCATTGCGCCGGCTGCTTGCGCTGGCGCCCGACGGCCAACCTCGGCACACTAGCGCGGCGAATTTGCGCGAATCTCAAGGTGCGGTTAAGAGGAATGGCGACGCTGCAGGTGATTGATCGGGACGGTATTTCTCACGATGTGGAGTGCAAGCCCGGGTTGAAAGTGATGGAAGTGCTGCGCGAGCTGGACTACGGCGTCGCGGCCATTTGCGGGGGCATGTGCTCCTGCGCCACCTGCCACGTCTACGTGGACCCGGCCTGGGTCGACAAGCTGCCGCCACCGATGTCCGACGAGCGCGATCTGCTCACCGAGCTTTCGCACTATCGCGAGAATTCGCGGCTTTCCTGCCAGGTTGAAATTACCGCCGCGCTTTCGGGACTTACGGTCACAATCGCGGAAGACGAATAGGGCGGGCCGACGGATGTTTCTTTCCACTACCTGGCTTTATGTGTTCGCCATCCTGGGTGGCGCGCTGGCGGCGTGGCGCATCTGGCAGAACCTCAACAAGCTGCGCACGCGGCAGAACGATTCCTGGGACGCGCGCCTCATCGATCAACTGCGCAAGCGCGGTTCCGATCCATTCAAACCGCATGACGTGGATTTCTTCCTGGCGTTCCCGAGCGCGGAAGCCGCCGAACAGCTGGCGACTCAATTGCGCGGCGAAGGCTTCGATGCCGACCTCGTCGACGAGCCGCAGAACGGGGATCTGCGCTACAGCCTGCACGCACACAAATCGATGCAGCTGACCGTGCCCGGCATGCAGGACCTGAGCCGTCGCCTCACGGAAGCGGCGAAAGAGAAGGGCGGGCGCTACGACGGCTGGTCGGCGAAGCAGGTGCCGATCACCTGAGTGGCGCCGGGAAGGAGTTTCCGGGGTTCGCGGTGTTACGGCACCACTAACTACTTTTTCTTTTCCGTCTGCTTCTTGACGGCTTCGGCCGCGGCCTTGATGGCTTCGGGATCGCCGAGATAGCCGCTCTTCACCGGCTGCAGATTCTCATCGAGCTCGTACACCAGCGGCACGCCGGTCGGAATGTTGAGCTCGACGATTTCCGCTTCGCCCACGTTGTCGAGCATCTTCACCATCGCGCGCAGGGAATTGCCGTGCGCTGCTACCAGTACGTTCCTGCCGGCACGCAGCTCGGGTGCGATCCGTTCGTTCCAGAACGGCAGCACCCGGGCGAGGGTGTCTTTCAACGACTCGGCGGCGGGCAGTAGTTTCGGGTCGACGCCGCCATAACGAGGATCGAAGCGCGGATGACGCGGATCGTCGAGTGCCAGGGGCGGCGGAGGAATGTCATAGCTGCGGCGCCAGATCTTCACCTGCGCCTCGCCGTGCTTTTCGACGGTCTGCGCCTTGTTGAGCCCCTGCAGTGCGCCGTAGTGTCGTTCGTTCAGGCGCCAGCTGCGCTCCACCGGCAGCCACATCAGGTCCATCTCGTCGAGCACGCTCCACAAGGTGCGGATGGCGCGCTTGAGCACGGACGTGAAGGCGATGTCGGGAGTGAGGCCAGCTTTCTTGATTTCGACGCCCGCCGAGCGCGCTTCGATACGGCCCTGATCGGAAAGGTCGACGTCGTGCCAGCCGGTGAACAGGTTCTCGACGTTCCAGACGCTCTGTCCGTGACGGACGAGTATCAATTTTCCGGGACTTGATTTGCCGGGCATGCGTGCACCTCTCGATGGGGCGCCAATCTTAGCGGAAATATTCAGCGCACATGCGCGTCGAGGCCCCGTTCGCAGCGAACCAAAGCGGAGCGTCGCGTCGCCTCGAGCACCGCGAGATTCGCCGGCAATGCCGCGCGCGCTGCCGGCGGATGGTGCAGGTGGCAGGCGATGCCGCCGAACAGCAGTGTCTGGCGTTGCACACCCGCGTTCGCGAGCCGCGCCGCGAGCTCCTTGTCTTCGGGGCCCCAGCCTTCGATGGCTTCGTTGAAGCCGTTCACGCGCGCCAGGTCGTCGCGCCAGAAGGCCTGGTTGCAGCCCTTGATGGCGATGAACGAATTGGCGACGGAGCGCAACGCGAGCGTCATGGCGGACGATCGAAGTAGATAGGCGCGGCGCAGGCCACCGAGCCCGCGCGACCACGGTCGTGGGAGTTGCGTGGGAGCGGCGAGCAGCGCGCGCGTGAGCCGCTGGTCGGCGCGCACGCGCAGCCCTTGAGTGAAATACCCACGCCGCGCCAGCCGCGCATGGTCGGCGATGAATTCCGGGTGCAGCAACATGTCGCCGTCGATGAACACGAGATAGTCGAGCGGCGTCGCGGCGATCGCGAGGTTGCGCAGCCGCGTCAGGCGAAAACCCGCATGCGGCTGCGTGACGAAGCGGGTCGTGACCGTGGAAAGTGCGCTGAAGCCGTCGACCAGCGCGCGCGTCGCGGGCCCCGAGCCGTCGTCGGCGACGACGATTTCATCGGGTGCGACGCGCTGGCGCCCGACACTCGCGAGCACGGCCGCGAGCGCATCGGGGCGCTCGTAGGTCGTGATGACCAGCGCCACACGCATGCCGGCGCGGCGCCTACCCGCTCGACAGGTTGCGCACCGCGTTCACGCCGACCGTGAGCGTGGCGAAGTCGGCGGTACCGACGGCGCGCATTTCCGTGAGCGTGCGCTTCCAGCTGGCAAGCACGTCGCCGCGCTGTTCGCTCCAGCGCTCCAGGCGTTCGCTCGCGCGTTTCGCGCCGCGCGTGCGCAACACTTGCTGCGTGAGCTCGCGGTGCGCGCGCATGGCTGCGTCACGCAAGCCCGTGCGCGCGGTGGCCTGCCAGGAGCCATCCACCGGCAGACGATCGATCTCGCGATGCAGCCAGTCGAGCCCCAGCGCGAGCCCCACATCGAAGTAGGCGCGCGCGACCTCGGCAATCTGTGCGCGTTCGCTGCTGGCGAGCGCCACGATGTCGAGTGCGGAATCGAGCAACGCCAGGTGCGCGACCCGGCGCGCCAGGTTTTCGGGGACACCTCCGCCCGCGAGCTCCGCGAGCGACGCATCGTACTGTTCGCGCGCACCACCCTGGATCACCGTGTCGATGCTGTCGAGCAGGGCTTCGATCCCGGGCTTGAGTTCACGCGCGGCGTTTTCGATGTGCAGGTCTTTGCCGCGTTCGCGCAGCAGCCAGTAACTGGTGTGCCGCAGCAGGCGGCCGGCGCGATAGAACATGCCGTACTGCACGGCGGCCGGGACCGCGTTGTCGAGCGATTCGATCTGCGCCCACAGATCGCGCATCGCGAAGATTTCGCGGGCGATGGTGTAGGCGCGCGAAATGGCGGCCGGATCGGCGGCGGTTTCTTCCTGCGCGCGCGTCACGAACACCGGGCCCATGCGATTGACGAGACTGTTGGTGGTGGCGGTCGCCACGATCTCGCGACGCAGGCGGTGTTTCGGAATCTGCCGCGAATATCGACGGCGCATGGGCGCCGGGAAATACCGCTGCACTTCGCTCGCGAAGTACGGATCGTCGGGCAGATCGGAATCGATCAGGTGATTGCTGAGCCAGATTTTGCTGTACGCCAGCACCACCGCGAGTTCGGGACGCGTGAGGCCGAGGCGCTGCTTGCGGCGCTCGAGGAATTCATCGTCGGCGGGCAGGAATTCGATGGCGCGGTTCAGGTGTCCGCCGCGCTCGAGGGCGCGCACCAGGCTCTGGTATTCGGTGAGCCGCTCGGGCGCGCGCTGCTCCAATACCGACAGCGCCTGGCTCTGCAGGTAGTTGTTTCGCAGTACCAGCGCCGCGACTTCGTCCGTCATGCTGGCTAGTAGTTTGTCGCGCGCGGCGCGCGTGAGGTTGCCCTTGCGGACGACGTCGGCCAACAGGATCTTGATGTTCACCTCGACGTCGGAGGTGTTCACGCCGGCGGAGTTGTCGATGAAATCGGTGTTGATGCGACCACCCGCCTGCGCGTACTCGACGCGCCCGCGTTGCGTGCAGCCGAGATTGCCGCCTTCACCCACGACCTTCGCGCGCAGTTCGCGGCCATCGGCCCGAATGGCATCGTTGGCGCGATCGCGCACCTCGCCGTGCGACTCGTCGCTTGATTTCACGTACGTGCCGATGCCGCCGTTCCACAGCAGGTCCACCGGCATACGCAGGATCGCGCGCATGACTTCGACCGGCGCGGCGGCGGGCGCGTCGATACCTAACAAGCTGCGGGCCTCGGCCGAGAGTGCGATCGACTTGGCGCTGCGCGGCCACACGCCGCCGCCGCGCGAGATGGCTTTGCGCGAATAGTCGTCCCAGCTCGAGCGCGGCAGCTTGAACAGCCGTTCGCGCTCGCGAAAGCTCGCGGCGACCTGCGGGTGCGGGTCGAGGAAGATGTGGCGATGGTCGAAGGCCGCGACCAGGCGGGTGTGCTTCGACAGCAGCATGCCGTTGCCGAACACGTCGCCCGACATGTCGCCGATTCCGGCGCACGAGAATTCCTGCGCCTGGATGTCCAGCCCGAGTTCACGGAAGTGGCGCTTCACGCATTCCCACGCGCCGCGCGCGGTGATGGCCATGCCCTTGTGGTCGTAACCGGCCGAGCCACCCGAGGCGAACGCATCACCCAGCCAGTGGCCGTATTCCATGGAGATGGCGTTGGCGATGTCGGAGAACGTCGCGGTGCCCTTGTCCGCGGCCACGACGAGATAGGCGTCGTCGCCGTCGCGGCGGACCAGCCCGGGTCGTACCACGGTCTTGCCATTCACGATGTTGTCGGTGAGATCGAGCAGGCCGCGGATGAAGGTCTGGTAGCTGGCCACCACTTCTTTCTGCGTGTCCTCGCGCGAACCGCCGGCCGGCAATTGCTTCGGATAAAACCCGCCCTTCGCGCCCACCGGGACGATCAGCGTGTTCTTGACGTTCTGCGCCTTCATCAAGCCGAGCACTTCCGTGCGGAAATCTTCGCGGCGATCCGACCAGCGGATGCCGCCGCGCGCGACGTAACCCATGCGCAAATGCACACCTTCGACGCGCGGGCTGTAGACGAAGATCTCGAATTTCGGGCGCGGCAGCGGCAGGTCCGGGATGGCGTGCGGATCGAGCTTGAACGATACCCAGGGTTTTACCGCGCCGGCCGCGGTCCCATCCATCGTTTGATAGTAGTTAGTGCGCAGCGTAGCGCGAATCACCGCCAGGTAGGCCCGCAGGATGCGGTCTTCGTCGAGGCTCGCGACCTTGTCGAAGGCGGCGAGGATGCTCTTGGCCGCGCGTTCGGCGGCACTTTCGCGTTGTTTGCCATCCAGGCCGAACTGCGTTTCGAACAGGCGCACCAGCGCACGCGCTATCGGCGCCTGCGCGACCAGCACACGCTCCATGTATGCCTGGCTGAACGGAATGCCGGTCTGCAGCAGGTAGCGGCAGTAGGCGCGCAACACGACGATCTCGCGCGCGCTCAAGGAAGCGCACAGCAGCAGGCGATTGAACCCGTCGTTCTCGATGTCGCCGCGCCACGCGGCCAGGAACGCCTCCTTGAACAACGGCCCGAGGCCGCCGAGATCGGCGCGCTTCAGATCGCGGGCTTCGAGTTCGAAATCCTGGATCCACGTGCCGCGTGGCCCAAGTGCGAGTTGATAGGGATGTTCCGCGAGCACGCGCAGCCCGAAATTCTCCAGCATGGGCAGGATGTCGGAGATCGAGATCGGATCCCCTGCGATCGCAATGCGCAGGTGCAGGCGATTGTGCGGGCCGCCCGGATGCTCATGCAGGTTGAGCTGCGGTATCGCCGGATTCGCCGCCAGCGCCTCGAGATCGGCAATGTCATTCAGGGCCTGCGCCGGTTCGACGTCCGCGCGATACGCGGGCGGGAACGATTTGGCATAGCGGCTCGCCAGCTCCACGGCGGGCTGTTCGACGCCGCGCGAAATCAGCGCCTGTTGCAGGCGGTCTTCCCAGGTGGCTGCGGCCGCGGCGATTTCGGCCTCGATGCTGGCGACGTCTTCGACAGACGGGCCGCCCTGTGGTGTGCGCACCAGCAGGTGCAGCCGCGCCAGCGTCGAGTCGGAAATCTGCACCTGCGTCTCGACGTGGGTGCCACCAAAGCGTTCCCGCACGATGCGTTCGATGCGCTCGCGTACCTCGGTGTTGTAGCGGTCGCGCGGCACGTAAACGAGGCAGGAATAGAAGCGCTCGTAGCTGTCACGGCGCGCGAACAGCCGCACGCGGCGGCGTTCGTACAGATTGACGATGCCGCGCACGATCGGGATGAGCTCCGCCGCGGGTGTCTGGAACAGCTCGTCGCGCGGGAACGTCTCGATCACGTTGACCATCGACTTCGCGTCGTGGCTCTGCGGCGGCAGCCCGAAGTGCTCGATCACGGCTTCGAGCTTGCGGCGCAGCAGCGGAATCTCCGCCGGCGCCATGTGATAGGCGCTCGAGGTCCAGAGCCCGAGAAAGCGATGCTCGCCGCTGACGTTGCCGCGCGCATCGAAAGTCTTCACCCCGACGTAGTCGAGGTAGCTCGAGCGATGCACGGTCGAGGGCGTGTTGGCCTTGGTCAGGATCAGCAGATCCGGTTCGCGCGCCTGTTTGCGCAGATGGCCTGTCAGTACGATGGGCGCGGGCCGCTTGCCTGAGTTGGCGGTGCGCAGGATGCCGAGCCCCGTGCCGGCTTCGCGTACCAGCGCGTCACGGGCGCGGCCGCGCTTCAAGTGGTAGTAGCGGTAGCCGAGGAACACGAAATGTCCGTCGAGCATCCAGGTGAGCAGTGCGCGTGCCTCGCTGGCGTGCGACTGCGGCACCGGTAGTTTGGCGCGCCCGAGTTCGTTGGCCACCGCGCGCACGCGTTCGAGCATGCGCGGGAAATCCTGCACCGCCTTGCGAACGTCATCGAGCGCGGCGTGCAGCCGACGCAGCAGCTCGCGGGCCTGGGGCTCATCGCGCGGCCGGTCGATCTCGAACATCTGCCAGGACTCGAGACGCGCGTCGTGCGGGTCGGCGGACACGGCGCGCAGGTTGCCGCTGCCGTCGCGCTTTACGGCCAGCATCGGGTGCACGATCAGGTGAACTGCAATGTTCATCTGGCTGAAGACGAGGCCGATGGAATCGACCAGGAATGGCATGTCCGGCGCCACCACGCGCGCCAGCGCGCGATGCGCAGCGATGGTGGCCGAGCCGTTCAACGCCGGAGCGATGTCGACCAGCACCTGGCTGCCCTTGCGGCGCGCGCCGAAGCGGAGGTGCGCGAGCGCTGCCGCGGCCAGGTCTTCCGGCCGATGCGCGCGCAGGTCTTCTTCGGCGACACCGCGAAAGAAGGTGCGCACGAAATCGGCGGCGAGCGCGCGCTTCGTCTTCGGGAGGTCCTTGGCGGCGGACGCGACTATCTTCTCGATAAGCGCGAGACGGGCGGCGGGAATCTTGCCCAGCATTGAGGTTTTCTCAGGGAAGGTGGAGAGGTGTCAGCGAGCGCGCGATTATACATGCGCCTCGATGACCTCAATCCGCATGCGCGGGTCCGAGCTCGACGGCGCGACCTAGCAAAACTCGCAGAATCTTGTCGAGCGTGGCGCGATCCCGATTCGAAAGTGACGCCACCAGGCGACGTTCGTATTCCAGCGCCATGGGCACGACCTGTGCATAGACACGAACGCCTGCCGGCGTGAGCTGCAGGTGTGTGCGGCGGCGATCCGCCGATACCTTGGTGCGACGCAGCCGGCCGGCGGCCAGCAGGGTGGCCACCGCACGGCTCACGGCGACCTTGTCCATGGCGGTTCGCGCCGTGACCTCGGCGGCAGAAAGACCGGGATTTGCCGCCAGGACTGCCATGACCCGCCATTCGGGGATCGACAGCCCGAAGTGCAGGAAATAGGCCGCCGCGATCGCTCCGCTCACGGTGTTGGACAGCACCGACAGCCGATAGGGAAGAAATTTCTCGAGATGGAGTTTCGGGCGGCGGGTCATTGGTTACAATTGAAACTAAATCAATTTCACTCAGGAGGCCAGAGATGGCTCCTTCTACTCCAGATTTGTTGGCAAAATCCCTGGCTGATCCCATGGCCAATCCCATGGGTACCGACGGATTCGAATTCGTCGAGTACGCCGCGCCGGATCCGAAACTGCTGCGCGGCCTGTTCGAACGCCTTGGGTTCCCCGTCGTCGCCCGTCATCGCAGCAAAAACGTCACGCTGCATTCACAGGGCGGTATCAATTTCGTCATCAACGCCGAGCCGGACTCCTTCGCGCAGAGATTCGCGCAGGCGCACGGTCCGTGTGTCTGCGCGATGGCGTTCCGCGTCGCCGATGCGGCCGCCGCATTCGAGCGGGCGGTTTCGCTCGGCGCCGAACCGCATCGCGCCAGCGTCGGTCCGATGGAGCTGAACATTCCCGCGATCGTCGGCATCGGCGGTTCGCTGATCTATTTCGTCGACCGCTATGGCGACCATTCGATATACGACGTCGATTTCCGCAGCGTGATCCCGCAACCGATGCAGCGGGCCGGCCTGCTCGAGGTCGACCATCTCACGCACAACGTGCATCGCGGCCACATGGACAAATGGACCGGCTTCTACGAGACGTTGTTCAACTTCCGTGAAATCCGCTACTTCGATATCGAAGGCAAGAAGACCGGGTTGTTCTCACGGGCGCTGACCAGTCCTTGCGGCAAGATCCGCATACCGATCAACGAATCGCAGGACGACAAGTCGCAGATCGAGGAATACCTGCGCGAGTACAAGGGCGAGGGCATCCAGCACATCGCGCTCTCGACCGCCGACATCTACAACACGGTCGACGTGCTGCGCGGCCGCGGGGTCGCATTCCAGGACACCCCCGAGACCTATTACGAAGGCATCAGCACGCGCGTCGCCGGGCACCAGGAAGACATCGAGGAGCTGCGCAAGCGCCGCATTCTCATCGACGGCAACGGCACGAATGACGAAGGCGTATTGCTGCAGATCTTCACGGCCAATGTGATCGGCCCCATCTTCTTCGAGATCATCCAGCGCAAGGGCAACCAGGGTTTCGGTGAAGGCAATTTCAAGGCATTGTTCGAGTCGATCGAACTCGATCAGATCCGGCGGGGTGTCATTTGACTCTCGAGCTCTACGGTTTCTGGCGCAGCTCCGCGTCGTATCGCGTCCGCATCGCGCTCAACCTCAAGGCGCTGCCGTACGTGACGCACGCGGTGAACCTGGTGCGCGACGGCGGCGAGCAATTCTCCGCAGCGTATCGCGCCGTGAATCCGCAGAGCCGTGTACCCACGTTGGTGCACAACGGCCAGCGATTTTCCCAGTCACTGGCCATCATCGAATACCTCGACGAGACCTTTCCGGACCACCGCCTCGTCCCGCGCGACCCGGTCGACCGCGCGCGCGTGCGCATGCTGTCGCAGCTCATCGCCTGCGACATTCAGCCGCTGCAGAACACCAGCACGACCCATTACCTCAAGGAACAGATGCATCAGGACGAGGCCGCCGTCACGGCGTGGCTGCGCGAATGGATCATCCGCGGGCTCGACGCGTACAACGCGCACCTGGAGCGCGACCATCTTTCGGGCAAGTTCTCGCACGGCGACACACCGACCATGGCCGATTGCTGCCTGATTCCGCAGCTGTACGCGGCGCAGCGCTTCGGCGTCGAGCCCACGCGCTATCCGCGGCTCGCGCTGATCGCGGAAAACTGCCACGCGATGTCGGCTTTCGCGCACGCGCACCCTGCGAAGCAAACCGATGCCCGCTAACAAGGTTTACAAGGACGCGGTCAGCGCGCTGGCCGGTCTCACGCGTGACGGCATGACGGTCATGTCCGGCGGCTTTGGCCTGTGCGGCCTGCCCGAAAACCTCATTGTTGCGCTGCGCGACTCGGGTGCCAAGGGACTCACGGTCATTTCCAACAACGCCGGCGTCGACGGTTTCGGACTCGGGCTGCTGCTCGAGACGCGGCAGATCAGGAAAATGGTCTCGTCGTACGTGGGTGAGAACAAGGAATTCGAGCGGCAGTATCTCGCGCAGGAACTGGAGCTCGAGTTCAATCCGCAGGGGACGCTCGCCGAACGCATCCGCGCGGGCGGCGCCGGGATCTACGGTTTCTATACGCGCACCGGCGCCGGCACCATCGTGGCGGAGGGCAAGGAGCAGCGCGAGGTCAACGGCGAGAAGTTCGTGCTCGAGACCGGGCTCACGGCGGATCTCGCCATCGTGAAGGCCTGGAAAGGCGACACCGAGGGCAACCTCGTGTACCGCAAGACGGCGCGCAATTTCAATCCGATGATGGCGACCGCCGGGCGCATCACCGTCGCCGAAGTCGAAGAGCTGGTCGAGCCGGGCGAGCTCGACGCCGACCAGATCCACACGCCCGGCATCTTCGTGCAGCGGATCGTCCGCGGTGTGGGCTACAAGAAACCCATCGAGCAGCGCACCGTGCGCAAGAAAGGAGCCGCGTAATGCCGTGGACACGCGAAGACCTGGCCAGGCGAGCGGCGCGCGAGCTGCGCGACGGCTACTACGTGAATCTCGGCATCGGCATCCCGACGCTGGTGGCTAACTACATTCCGCCGGGCGTCGACGTCGTGCTGCAATCGGAGAACGGCATGCTCGGCATGGGCCCGTTCCCGTACGAGGGCGAAGAAGACCCCGACCTCATCAACGCCGGCAAGCAGACCATCACGCAATTGCCCACCTCGTCCTATTTCTCGTCGGCCGACAGCTTCGGCATGATCCGCGGCGGGCACATCAACCTCTCGGTGCTCGGCGCGCTCGAAGTCGCCGAGAACGGCGACCTCGCCAATTGGATGGTGCCCGGAAAGATGGTCAAGGGCATGGGCGGAGCGATGGATCTCGTGGCCGGCGTGCGGCGCGTGGTCGTCGTGATGGAGCACAATTCGAAAGACGGCGCGCCGAAGTTCAAGCCACGCTGCGAATTACCGTTGACCGGCGCCAACTGCGTGGACATGCTGATCACCGACCTCGCGGTCTTCGAACGGCCGGACCGAAATTCTGGCTTCAAACTACTGGAGCTCGCACCCGGCGTCACTGCCGCGGAAGTGCGCGCGAAAACTGCTGCGGCCTTCGCCTCGTGAAGGGCTCCCCATGAAGTTCGCGAAGGCGCTGGATTGGCGTGTGCTTGCCTTGCTGGCATTCGTCCCCGCCGCAATACCGCCGGCGCATGCACAAATGGCGACGGCTCGCGTCGACGAGCTGCTCGGGAACTTCATTGCGAGCGGCGCACAGCAGTGTGCTGCCAGCAAGGCCGATGCGACGGTGAAGAATCTGAAGGCGCAGGGCAAGGTCCTCGAGGCGTACCAGGCGGAAAGCTCGATGCAGGCCGTGTGTGTCTGCATGCCGTCGCAAGCGCGCGCATTGCTGAAAAAGCTGCCGCTCGCACAGCGTGAGACGCGAGTCACCCAGGAAGAATTCGCGCAGAAATATTTGCCGCAGATCATGAATCGCTGCGCGGGCGAGGCGATGAAGACCTCTTTCGGAGAGGGTTGCGCGGAGCGCCTCGCGGGCTACCGGCGCAATCCCGCACCGTACTGTGCCTGCATGTGGAGCAGGCTCGACGAACTTTCCGAACAGGAACTGAGCCAGATCGCCAAGGAGAATGCGGCTTACATGCCGGCCGCGGCGGCCGCGAAACAGAAAGGCTTGCCGCTACCGAAGCGGTCACCGGCGCTCGACCAGCTGAAGGCCTTCGACGAAGCCTGCGCGGCGCCCTAGGACACCCTGATGCCGCAGGCTTTTGTTTACGCACATGTGGACCGATACAAAAGTTACCCGCCAACTGCGGCTTGACGCGCCGATCATCCAGGGGCCATTCGGCAGTGGATTGTCGGCGGTCGACCTGGTGGTCGCGGTGAGCGACAGCGGAGGGTTGGGCTCGTTTGGCGTCCATCACCTCGACGGGGCGGGCATTCGCGACATCGCGGCGCAGATCCGCGCGCGCACGTCGCGCACGTTCGCGCTCAATCTGTGGATACCTCTCGGTGACAGCGACGACCCGCAACTCAGCGACGATCAATGGCGCGCGGCCTGCAAACAACTGCAGCCGTACTTCGAGGCGTTGCGCGTGCCGCTGCCGGTGAGGCCGGCGCGCTTCGGACCCCGCTACGAGGAACAGATCGAGACGGTGCTCGAACTCAAGCCGCCGGTGTTCAGCTTCGTGTTCGGCGTGCCGTCGGCAGGCGTGCTGGATCGGTGCCGCAGCTCCGGCATCCGCACGCTCGGCGCAGCTACCACGGCCGCCGAAGCCAAACTACTGGCGGATGCGGGCGTCGATATGATCGTGGCCACCGGCTTCGAAGCCGGTGGCCATCGTGTGTCGTTCCTGCGGGAACCGGAAGATTGTCTCACCGGCACGCTGTCGCTGGTGCCGCAGGTGGTCGACACGGTGAAGATTCCCGTGATCGCCGCGGGTGGAATGGCTGACGGCCGTGGCATTGCCGCCGCATTGAAGCTGGGGGCGGGCGCCGCGCAGATCGGCACGGCGTTTCTCGCCTGCGAGGAATCAAACGCGTCGCCACTCCACCGCGCCAGACTATTCAGCCCGGACGCGCGCCGCACCACGCTCACCCGCGCATTCACGGGTCGCCTCGCGCGCAGCATTCACAACGATTTCATCGACGCGATGCGCGGCCGGGAGAACGAGTTTGCGACTTACCCCGTGCAGGCCTGGCTCACGGCGCAGATCAAGTCAGCGGCGCTCGCGGCCGGTCGGGCCGATGTGATTTCGCTGTGGTCGGGGCAGGGCGCACCACTGCTCAAGCATCATCGCGCGCGCGAGCTTTTCGGTTTCCTGGCGGCCGACACCGGCCGGGTACTTTCGTAACGCGTAAGGGGACATTCCTGGTTTCTGTGGCTTGCAAGCATCAATAACCAGGAATGTCCCCTTTACGCGGCGCGGTGGGCGCGCGCGAGATATTCCTCGCTCTGCATCTCCGTGAGCCGGCTCGTCGTGCGCTGGAACTCGAACTTGAGCTTCTCGCCCCGGTAGAGCTCGGCCGGCGCGGCCGCGGCGGCCACGATCACGTTCACGCCGCGATCGTAGAATTCGTCGATCACCGAGATGAAACGCCGCGCGGCGTTATCCGCGCTGTCTTCGAACACGGGCACATTGGCTATCAGTACCGACTGGTATTCGCTCGCGATGGCGACGTAATCGGCCGGACTGCGCGGCCCCTCGCACAGCGCGGTGAACTCGAACCAGATGACGTTCTCGCTCTCGCGCACGACCTTGATCTTGCGGCCGTTGACCGTGATCGTACCGCCGGATTCGACGTCTTCGTCGGACAGGTCGTCGAACAGCGCTTCGAGCTGCCTCGGCGTGTCCGCAGCGCCGCTCGGCAGGTAGATCGGCGCGGCGGTCAGCTGGCGCAGCCGGTAGTCGAGGGCTCCATCCACGGCGACGATTTCGCAGTTCTTCTCGATCAGCGCAATGGTCGGCAGGAAGCGATCGCGTTGCAGTCCGTTCTTGTACAGGTCTTTCGGCTTCACGTTGGACGTGAACACCAGGGCCACGCCGCGCGTGAGCAGCGCGCTGAACAATCCGGCCAGGATCATCGCATCGGCGATATCCGAGACGAACAGTTCATCGAAGCAGATGACGCGCGCCTTCTTGGCGATCTTGTCCGCGACGCCATCGAGCGGCGATTGCATTCCCTTGAGCCGTTTCAGGTCGCCGTGCACTTCCTGCATGAAACGATAGAAGTGCGTGCGGCGCCTGGCCGTCAAAGTGAGGCTGGCGTAGAAAAGATCCATGAGCCAGGTCTTGCCCCGGCCCACGCCACCCCAGAGATAAACACCCCGGGGTGCACCCGCGTGGGTGAGCCCGCGCAGCAGGCGTTTGCCGAGCGGCGCGGCGGCTGCTTCTGCCAGTTCCGCCCGCAGGCGCTCGAGTTTAGCGACCGCCGCGAGTTGCGCGGCATCGGCGGTAAATCCACGTTTGGCAATTTCCTGGGCATACAGTTTGCCGAGGACGTCTGGCGCTGAACTCACAACAGTTGGTAGTTAGGACCGGAACCGCCCTCGGGCGTGACCCAGTCGATGATCTGGTACGGGTCCTTGATGTCGCAGGCCTTGCAATGCACGCAGTTGGCCGCGTTGATGTGCAGTTTCTTGCCGCCGGCCTCGTCGTCGACCATTTCATAGACCGCCGCCGGGCAGAAACGCGTGCACGGATTGCCGAATTCGGTGGCGCAGGTGGTCGCGCAGATGTTCTTGTCGCGCACATGCAGGTGCACGGGCTGGACTTCGTCGTGCGCCGTCACCGCGAAGAATACCGAGGAGAGCCGATCGCGCGGCGGCAGGTCGCGATTCTTCCAGTGGCGGTTCGGCGATTCGTACTCGCTGAGCTGCTTCGTCGCCGCGTAGCTTGCGGTATTGCGCAATGTCCACGGCGTGCGTCCGCCCAGCACGCTCTCGAGGGCGGCGTTCAGCATGCCGAGCCACAGGCCGCGCTTGAAGCCGGGCTTCACGTTGCGCGCTTCGTGCAATTCGGCCACCGCCTCCGAGCGGCGCCATTCGGCGTCGAATCCGATGCTGGTGTCGTTGGCCGCGAAGTACTCGGCAGCCGCCATGCCGCAGCGGATCGCCTGGTGGATGCCCTTGATCTTGGGCATGTTGAGCGTGCCGGCGGCATCGCCCACCAGCATCGCGCCCGGCATTTCGAGCTTCGGCATCGATTGCCAGCCGCCGGCGCAGATGCTGCGCGCTCCCGCCGAAAGGATCTCGCCACCCTGCAGGAACGCGTGCATGGACGGGTGATGCTTGAACTGCTGGAACGATTCGAATGGACTGAAGCGCGGATCGATGTAGTCGAGCCCGGCGACGAAACCGACGTAGGCGCGGTTGTCGTTCAGGTGGTAGACGAAACTGCCGCCATAGGTGCGCGAATCGAGCGGCCAGCCGACGGTGTGCTGCACCAGGCCGGGTTGCACGCGCCCGGGCGGGAGCTGCCACAGTTCCTTCATGCCGAGCGCATACGACTGCGGATCGCAGGCCGAATCGAGCTTGTAGCGATTGATGAGCACCTTGGCGAGGCTGCCCCGGCAGCCTTCGGCGATGACGGTGAGTTTCGCATGGACTTCGGGACCCGCCGTGTAGTTAGGGCCGCGGCTGCCGTCGTGCTGGACGCCCATGTCACCGATCTGCACGCCGGCAACGGAGCCGTCGTCGTCGAACAGCGGCAGCGCGGCGGCGAAACCGGCGAATACGTCGACGCCGAGCTGTTCGGCCTGGCCGCCGAGCCAGCCGGCGAGGCCGCCGAGCGAAATGATGAAGTTGCCCTCGTTGTGCAGCGACGGCGGAATCCACGGCACACGCCGCGCGCGCTTGCTGCCCAGCAGCCGGAATTCGTCGCGCGTGACCGGCACCCTGATGGGCAGCGGCGCGCTGCGCCATTCGGGCAGCAGCGCATCGAGCGGCCCGGGCTCCATGACGGCCCCCGAGAGCGAATGCGCGCCGATGGTCGAGCCCTTCTCGAGCACGCAGATGGTGAGCTCGGGGCGCAGCTGCTTCAGGCGGATCGCGGTAGATAGTCCGGCCGGACCGCCACCCACGACGGCCACGTCATATTCCATGACATCGCGTTGCGCGGGACCGGTGTTCACGGCACTCATGCGTTATTTAGGCTGCATCCGGATGGCGCCGTCGAGACGAATCGTTTCGCCATTCAGATAGGCGACTTCGAAAATCGTCTGCACCATGGCCGCGAACTCTTCGGGGCGGCCGAGGCGTGGCGGGAACGGCACCTGCTTGCCCAGGCTTTCCTGCACGTCCGCAGGCATATTGCCGAGCATGGGTGTGCCGAAGATTCCGGGCGCCAGCGACATCACGCGGATGCCGAACATCGCGAGTTCGCGCGCGATCGGCAACGTCATGCCCGCGACCGCGGCCTTGGTGGCTGCGTATGCCGCCTGGCCGATCTGGCCTTCGAAGGCCGCAACCGATGAGGTGTGAATGATCACGCCGCGCTCGCCGTCGGGCGAGGGCGCGTTCTGCTGCATGATGGCCGCCGCGGCCTTGTCGCACAGGAACGTGCCGATGAGATTGATGTGCACGACCTTGGCAAAGAAGTCGCCGGCCATCGGGCCGTTCTTGCCGAGCACGCGGCCCGCGCCGATGACACCCGCGCAATTGACCAGCAGGTTGATGCCGCCCATGGAAGCGCGCGCGGATTCCATGGCAGCGTTCACCTCGGCTTCGGAGGTGACATCGCACTTGGCAAAGCCGGCGTTCTGGCCGAGCGCCGCGGCCGCGGCTTGTCCCGGCCCTTCCTGTACGTCTAACAACGTGACGCGGCCAGTGGCGGCCACGATATGGCGTGCCACGGCATTCCCGAGCCCCGAAGCGCCGCCGGTGACCACGGCGCGCGCATCCGCAATTTTCATGTGATGAAACCCCTGGCCGGATTCCCGAACGCGCACAGCATAGCGAACGACGGTGCCTTACGGCACTTCCCTTACGACACTTCGATGGCGATCGCCGTGGCTTCGCCGCCGCCGATACATAACGACGCGATTCCGCGTCCGCCACCGCGTGCGCGCAAGGCATGTACCAGGGTCGTGACGATACGCGCGCCCGTGGCGCCGATCGGATGGCCCAACGCACAGGCACCGCCATTGACATTGGTGCGCGCATGATCGAAGCCCACGTCGCGCATGGCCGCCATCGTGACGACCGCGAAGGCCTCGTTCACTTCGAACAGGTCGACGTCGCCCGGCTTCCAGCCGAGTTGGGCCAGCAGCTTCGTGATGGCGCCGGCCGGTGCGGTGGTGAACCACTCCGGTTCCTGCGCGAAACTCGTGAAACCCAGGATGCGCGCCAGCGGCTTGATGCCGCGCCGCTCGGCCTCGGCTGCGTGCATGAGCACGGCGGCCGCCGCACCGTCGGAGATCGAAGACGACGACGCGGCGGTCACCGTGCCGTCCTTGCGGAACGCGGGCTTGAGCGTCGCGATCTTCGCGAGGTCGACGGTGAACGGCGTTTCATCGCGCGCAATGGTGGTTTCACCTTTGCGGCTTTTCACGATTATCGGGACGATTTCCGCAGCGAACGCGCCACCTTCGACGGCCTTGAGCGCGCGCTGCGTCGACTCGGTTGCGAAGGCATCCTGGTCCGCGCGCGAGAAGGAGTACTTCTGCGCGGTGGCCTCGGCGAATACGCCCATGAGCTGCCCGTCGAACGGGCTCTGGAGGCCGTCGTAGAACATGTGGTCGAGCACTTCGCCGTGGCCCATGCGCAGTCCCGCCCGCACCTTGGGCAGTAGATAGGGCGCATTGCTCATCGACTCGAGCCCGCCGGCCACCGCGATCGATACATCGCCGGCGCGGATCTGATCCGCCGCCATCATGATTGCTTTCATGCCGGAGCCGCACATCTTGTTGATGGTGGTCGTGGGCACGCCCTTGGGAATTCCTGCGCCGAGCGACGCCTGGCGCGCGGGCGCCTGCCCCAGGCCCGCGGGCAGCACACATCCCATGACGACTTCCTGAACGTCGCTGCCGGCAATCCCGGCGGCGGCGAGCGCGCCTGAAATCGCGGCGCTGCCGAGCTGCGGCGCGGTTGCCCCCACGAGCGCACCCTGGAAGGCGCCGATCGGCGTACGGACGGCCGCGGCGATGACGACTTTCGAGCTGGAATCATTGGCAGGCATGTGAGTTCTCCATCAATCGCGGCCACGGAGGCCGCGATGCTTGTCTTCGGTCAATCCCGGCCACGGAGGCCGCGATGCTTGTCTTCGGTCAATCCCGGCCACGGAGGCCGCGATGCTTGTCTTCGGTCAATCCCGGCCACGGAGGCCGCGATTGAACACATCTATGAATCGATCGGCGATTTCATCGGGCTTTAGCATCGCATCCTCGCGATACCAGTGGCCCATCCAGTTGAGGGCGCCGGCCAGCGCGAACGCGGTCATGCGTGTGTCGCAGGCGCGAATCGAACCGTCGGCGACGCCGGCGTCGATCAGCGCGCGCATGCGCCGGTCGATGCCCGCCTTGAGTAGTTTGATGCGGCGGCTCATCGGCGCGCCCAGGTGCTGGTCCTCGGCGCGCAGCATGCACCAGCCGAAGTCGCCGACAATCGCGGCAGCATAACCGCGGATGAATGCGAACAGCCGTTCGCGCGCCGGTCCGCGCGCACTTTCGCATTCGCCGAGCGTGGCCTGGATCTGCGCGAGGCCCGCCTTGAAGCACTCGAACAGGATGGCTTCCTTGTTCGGTACATATAAATAGAGAGTGGGCTTGGTGACCTTGAGGCTCGCCGCGAGGTCATCGAGCGAGGTCTTGTGATAGCCGCGCTCGCGAAAGGCGCGCGCCGCCGCCAGGATCACCGCGTCCCGCTTGAGCGCGCGGCCTTCGGGGGTGGCGCGCCGCGTCAACCACGGAGAGGCGGAGGAGTCCTTGCGGACCTTGTGGGATTTGGCGATGGCGACAGCCATGGGGTAGGGCGATTCCGGGGTCACGTGTTACTCTTGGGTAACCCATCTTACCAGCCAGTAACATGAAGCCACCAGAGCCAGGTCGGCCCCTGCGGTTCGTCTCCGCCGCGTCGCTGTTCGACGGTCACGATGCCGCCATCAACATGATTCGCCGCCTGCTGCAGTCGGGCGGCGCCGAGGTCGTGCACCTGGGCCACAACCGCAGCGTGGCGGACATCGTGCGCGCGGCGATCGCCGAGGATGCCGACGCCATTGCGGTGAGCAGCTACCAGGGCGGCCACAACGAATACTTTCGCTACATGATCGACATGCTGCGGGAGTCCCGCGCGGATCATATCCGCGTGGTGGTCGGCGGCGGCGGCACGATCTCCCCCGATGAGATCGCCGCGCTCGAAGCGTATGGCATCGCCAAGATCTACACGCCGGAGGACGGCCGCCGCTTAGGTCTCATGGGGATGATCAACGACGTGTTCGCGCGCGTCGGCCGGCGCGATCACGGCGGCCGCGGAGAAGATATTCCAGGTGTCGACGACCACGGCAGCATCGCGCGCGCCATCACGCTGCTCGAAGGCGGCGGCAGCATCGACGGCGGCGATGCCGACGATCTGCGCCGGCAATTGAGCACGCGCGTTGCGGGTTCGCAGCACGCTCCGGTCGTCGGTCTCACCGGCACCGGCGGCGCGGGCAAGAGTTCGCTTACCGACGAACTGTTGCAGCGATTCCTGCGCCAGTTCCCCGATCGTCATGTCGCCGTGGTCGCCATCGACCCGACGCGCCGGCGTTCCGGCGGCGCGTTGCTGGGCGATCGCATCCGCATGAATTCGCTGAGCGCGTCCAATGTGTTCATGCGTTCGCTCGCGATCCACCACGATCACCTCGCAACCAGCGCGGTGCTGTCCGATGTCATTGCACTGTATCGCGCCGTGGGATTCGACCTGATCGTGGTGGAAACCGCCGGCATCGGACAGAGCGACACCGAGATCGTCGATCTCGCTGATCTGTCGCTTTACGTGATGACCGCCGAGTACGGAGCGGCCAGCCAGCTCGAGAAGATCGACATGCTCGACTTCGCCGACATGATCGTGCTGAACAAATTCGAGAAGCGCGGCGCCGAAGACGCGCTGCGCGACGTGCGCAAGCAATGGCGGCGCAATCATCCCGACCGGATGAAGCTGGCCGACGCCGAGGTCCC
>Ga0193752_1000159_pt1 | contig 89136 bp, 68 predicted proteins | sample H1c1metaG_FD_144924 | JGI IMG/M metagenome (GOLD analysis project Ga0193752, IMG submission 144924) | Soil microbial communities from a riparian zone of the East river system, Colorado, United States - H1c1 | ecosystem: Environmental > Terrestrial > Soil > Riparian zone | place: USA: East River... | reverse complement strand
ACGCTGCCATAAGTTGCCTTTTTGAACAGCTAAGTTCTTCGCTTTAGTGTCATATTCAAAGAGCTTGTTTGCGGTAGCATAAATTGTTTACTCAGACTGACAGTAAAATTGTAAAAAGAATTTCAAACTGACCCACTACCCAATTGTGATCGATAGGATGAAAGCCTTCACATTTTCCCCAGATCAGGCACGAAACCACCCAAAATCCCGTTCTACTTATCTAAACAACCAGCAATCTATGAAAAAAGCTGTCCGCTGGACATGGCTGAGGAATGTGTCTATTGCCAAAAAACTCTACTTTATCGTGGGCACCATGGCCATACTTATCATTATTGAACTGCTTACGCTTTGGTTTGCTATACATACATTATCATCTGTAAGGTCGTTCATTGCTGCGGAGGGACTTTGGAGCAAGGCGCAGAAGGATGGGGTGTACAGCTTAAGCAAGTATCACCGTACACACAATGAGGCAGATTACCTGGCTTTTAAAAAATTCATGGAAGTGCCGCTGGGCGATCATAAAGCAAGGGTGGAACTATACAAACCAAACCCCAACCTGGATATTGTGCGGCAGGGGTTTCTGGAAGGAAGGATACACCCGGATGATATTGACGGGATGATAAAACTGGTACAGCGGTTTCATAATGTACACTACATTAATAAAGCGCTGGGCTACTGGGGCCAGGGCGATTCGCTGATAGCTGTGCTGATACCGCTGGCTGATGAAATGCACCGGCAGATCATTACAGGTTCGCCATCGCCGGAAAAACTGGATGAACTGGCGCTTAAGATAGATGACATTAATGAACAGCTTACGCACCTGGAAGATAATTTCTCCTTTACACTGGAAGAGGGTTCACGCTGGCTGGAGAACCTGCTGCTGAAAATACTTTTCATTGTGGCATTGACCGTAGAGATAACCGGCCTTGTGTTAACAGTACTGGTGACCAGGAATATAACCCGTGGCCTGAACGAGATAAACCGGGTGGCCGATAAAATAACCAAGGGGCACCTGAGTGAACGTGTGAGGGTTTTTGCAAATGATGAGATAGGGCAGGTGGCCGATTCGGTTAACAGGATGACGGAACAACTGATAGTATCCAATGAAGAATTGGAACAGTTTGCCCATATAGCATCGCACGACCTGCAGGAACCACTGCGGAAGATCGTGATGTTTGCCAGCCTGCTGGAGCAGGATACCGCAGCCATGGCAAGCGACAGGGGCAAGGAACATATAAAAAAGATAACAGAGTCTGTTGGCAGGATGCAACGCCTGATCGGTGATGTATTGAAATTTGCGAGTGTGGGCACGGCCATAGAATTTGTTACGGTTGACATGAATAAGGTAATAGCAGGCATCTTATCTGAAATGGAAGTAACCATCAGCAAGGCCAATGCAAAACTGGTAGTTGGTAACATGCCTTCACTGGAAGCCAATATGACCGAGATGGAACAATTGTTCCAGAACCTCATCAGCAATGCGTTGAAATTCTCAAAGACTGACCCGGTGATACATATCTCTGCAGAAGTGATCAGCAGGAATATGCTGCCGGATGATTATAGGTTTGCCATGCAGGATAGATTCCCCGGTTCGAAAAAAGAAAAGGCCGGCTCTGAAAAATACTGCAGGATATTTATCAAAGACAATGGTATTGGCTTTGATGAAATTTACCGGGAGCGGATCTTTAGTGCTTTTCAGCGCCTGAATTCCAGGCATGCTTACGAAGGCACAGGTATTGGCCTGGCCATTTGCCAGAAGATAACCGAGAAACATCATGGGGTGATCAGTGCAGAAAGCAGCCCGGGGAATGGCGCCACATTTATTGTGATACTTCCCTTATCGCAAAAGCAGTTTGCAAATGCGTGAATTTAAAAAGCTGTCAGGTTGAGCCTGTCGAAACCGGGGCTATATCAAACCATCCCGTCTTCGACAAGTTCTCCGAAATAATCGGGACAGGCAGACTGACAGCTCGAAAGAATTTTACGAACTAAATTATTAACGGAGATATTTAAACTGATGCATTAACATTTACCGGTACAAACCATAACATGATAACGGCCGAAGCGATATTCAGCAATTCTTTATAGGAATATGGCTTTTGAATAAAACAGTTTGCGCCCAGTTTATAGGCCGAGCTTTTATCCTGGCTGAAAGTAGATGTGGTAAGTATAATGATGGGAATATGTGAGTAGCTCTTATTCTCTCTTATAATTTTTAATGCATGTAAGCCAAGCATGCCGGGCATGTTCAGGTCGAGTAAGATCACTGAAGGATAATTTTCCGGTTCAGATTCATGCAGGGTTTTTATTAACTGCGTTCCATCTTCAATAAAAACATAATCAATATTGGAATTGTGTTCTAAGAAAGCATCCAGGATGAGTTGCCTGTCATCGGGATCATCATCAACAATAAAAATGATATTTTTTTTACTTGTTCCCATAAGCTGTCAGAACGGATTTAAAAGGGTTGAAACCTGTTGTGAATGTTACTAATTCTTTCAACAGAACGGGAAACCGGCTAAACATATTGTGGAATTAAGCCCTGTAAAAGTACTGGGGAATTCTACTTTTTTTAGAAGCGTATATTTGCAGAAGAGGTGATTTATTTGTTTATATTCGCATATTAATATCAGACCCTATTTTATAAATAAAACTCAAATTACCAACCTGTAAAAGGATCAGCCATTAAACAAATACTGCTTATAATATCTGTCGCCCTTCTTTCGTGTTTTAAAGTAACAGGAGCCAATTACTATTGGATAGGGGGAACCGGTAATTGGAATGAACTGAGCCATTGGGCCACCAGTTCGGGCGGAGCGATATTGCATGCGCAGGTTCCTACCAATGCAGATGATGTTTTTTTTGATGCCAATTCTTTTTCTGCAGCAGGGCAAACTGTAACTATCAACCTGTCTTTAGTTTATTGCAGGAGTATGAACTGGACGGGTGCTGCAAATATGCCTGTACTTGCCGGGCCCTCAGGCAATACAATAAAAGTATACGGCTCACTCAATTTTATTGCCGCCATGAATTTGTCTTTTGCCGGCACGTTTAGTTTTGAATCGATTACAACGGGGCAAACTGTTTTTACAGCCGGTAAAGTATTTAACAGCGATGTGATATTTGACGGGCCAACCGGGAGTTGGGCATTGCAGGATGCGCTTACAAGCACCGGTACTGTTTTTGTAAATAGCGGCACATTTAATACCAATAATCAAACAGTTAATGCCAATGGGTTTACTTCCAGTACAACAACGCCACGTACAGTAAATTTGGGTAATTCTGTTTTTAATCTTGGCGGATGGTATATTGATGCATTTGCATTTAACATAACTGTAAATGCCGGTACCTCTGTGGTCAATATATCCACTGGAGGTTTTATCGGAGGCAATCACACGTATTATGATATTAATTTTGCCAGTACAAACGGTTATATTTCAGATAACAATACAATACACAATGTATATTTTGCAGGTGATGGTATGTTAATTGATAAGAACACGGTCAATAACCTCACCTTTAATAAGAACGGCGCCCTTTATGATGACAATACCATCAATAACCTCAGCTTTACCACAGGGTTTAATTATATTTTAAGGAATACAAAAACGCAAACCATAACCGGTACTTTTACTGCCAACGGAACCTGTGCTTCTATCATTAATATTGCTTCATCTGCCGGAGGCAGCCAGGCAATCATCAGCCATCCGCCCGGGGCAGTAACTGTTTCTTTTGTAGCCCTTAAAGATATTGTTGCCACAGGTGGTGCAACTTTTACCGCTAACAATTCCACCAATCTTGGAAATAATACAGGCTGGAGTTTTCCTGCATCAACTTCCAAAAATCTTTACTGGATCGGTAACAGCGGCAGCTGGAATGATGGCAATCATTGGTCACTCAGCAGCGGCGGCCCACCTTCGGGCTGTGCGCCTACAGGCATTGATAATGTTTTCTTTGATGCCAATTCCTATACACTTGCGGGGCAAACCACAACCATTGATATAACCACAGCTTTTTGTAAAAACATGGACTGGACAGGGGCGGCCAATACACCCACTCTTGGTGGCCCCGCTGCCAATACGCTGAAGATATACGGCTCACTTAAGTTTGTAACGGGTATGAATTTGTCTTTTTTGGGAACGGTAAGTTTTGAATCTGCAACACCGGGACAAACACTTCTTACCGCAGGAAGATCGTTTAACTATACAGTGAAATTTGCCGGGGGAGGCGGAAGTTGGACCTTGCTGGATGCATTTAATTCTACTGATTACATAGAGCTTAACGCCGGTACATTGAATACCAATAATCAAACTGTTAACCTCAAGGGATTTGTTTCGAGTACATTAATTACCCGGGCAATAAATATGGGCAGTTCTGTTTTTAATATCAGAAGCTGGAGCATTGATGAAAATGCAATTAATATTACTGTAAATGCCGGAACCTCTGTGATGAATATATCCAACGGAGGTATTATGGGCGGCAATCACACTTATTATGATGCAAATTTTCTGGGCGGCGCAGGATCGATATCAAGCAAAAATACTTTTCGTAATGTAAACTTTATGTTTAACGGGGCTATTTATGATAAGTGCACCATCACTAACCTGGTGTTCAACCAATATGGATGGCTTTACGATGACAATACCATTACCAATCTTACTTTTACTGCCGGGTATAATTATATTTTAAGGAATGCAGAAATACAAACCGTAAGCGGAACCTTTACTGCTGTTGGCACTTGTGAGTTACCTATTAATATCCTTACGACTATATCCGGCAGCCGGGCCACCTTCAGCCATCCGCCCGGCGCTGTAACTCTTTCTTATGTATCGCTTAAAGATATAGCTGCTACCGGTGGAGCAACATTTACAGCTAATAATTCTACCGACCTTGGAAATAATACCGGCTGGACCATCAACCCACCAACAGCCAGGAACCTTTACTGGATAGGTAATAGCGGTAACTGGAATGATATCAATCATTGGTCGCTCACCAGTGGTGGCGCTCCTATAAGCGGTTGCCCGCCTACTGGTGTAGATAATGTTTTTTTTGATGCCAACTCTTTTTCGCTTCCGGGGCAATTTGTTACTGTTAATACAACCATTGCTTATTGTAAGAGCATGAGTTGGACGGGGGCTACAAACAATCCGACACTGGCCGGAGGCACTAATATTGATATACTGAAAATATTTGGCTCCCTTAACTTTATTGCTGCCATGGGCCTGGACTATAATGGCACCATAAGTTTTGAATCATCTTCAGCGGAAACTGTTTTTACTGCCGGAAGAACTTTTAAATCTGTTGTGGCCTTTAATGGATTGGGTGGAAGCTGGAGCCTGCAGGATCCATTTACAACTAGTGCTTTTGGAGGTTTGAGCCTTAAGGCCGGTACACTTACTACAAATAATTTCCTGATAACTGCCGGGGGATTTTCTTCACATAGCTTAATACCACGTACCATCAATATGGGTAGTTCTGTTTTTAATTTGAGCAGCGGTTGGGCAGTTGACATTTATGAGATCAACCTGACCGTTAATGCCGGGACTTCTGTTGTAAATCTTGTAAATGGAGGTTACTTTGAGGGCGGCAACGCCCATACGTATTATGACCTTAATATTTTGGGCAATGGTGGTATTGGAGGTAATAATACTATCAGGAATGTATTTTTTTCGGGTTGGGGACAGCTTTATAACAAGAACACTGTTAATAACCTGACTTTTAGTAATGATGGGTGGCTCTTCGATAATACGACCGTTAATAACCTCAACTTTACAGGTGGGTATACATATGTTTTCAGGGAAAACACAGTACAAACTATTACCGGGCGATGGCTGATACAGGGAACCTGTACTAATCCTATCACTTTGAGATCGCAAAATGCAGGGTCAGCCGCAGATGTTGTAAAAACTTCCGGTACCGTGATGGGGTTCAATATCCAGATAAAAGATATACACTGTTTAGGCGGAGCAACTTTTAATGCCTATAATTCAGCTAACCTGGGGGGCAATTCCGGATGGAACTTTATAACATTACCGCCCTTGTCAAATGCAGGTACTATAACAGGACTCACAGCCGTATGTGCAGGACAAACAGGAGTGGTTTATCACCTGTCTCCGACACCGGGTGCCATTACTTACAACTGGACTGTTCCTCCTGGTGCAACCATCACCAGTAACCAGGGCGATACGATCATCACTGTAAGTTTTGTTGGTGCCAGTTCAGGCAATGTTTCGGTAACAGCTTCCAACGGATGTGCAACCAGTGTGCCGGGTATATTACCTGTATCGGTAAATTCAGGCTTTTTGCCGTCAGTATCCATCAATACGGCCTCTACAACAATTTGTACCGGCGCTTCTGTAACTTTTACTGCATCGCCAACCAATGGCGGATCATCGCCTTCTTATCAATGGAAGGTTAATGGTACAAATGCCGGAACAAATTCACCAACCTTTACCACATCCTCATTGTTGAACGGCGACCAGGTTACGGTTGTACTTACTTCATCGCTTTCCTGTGCATCGCCATCAACTGCAACATCAAACACTGTTATCATAACTGTTACTTCAGCGGTTACACCTGCGGTGAGCATTGCGGCAAATCCAACTGGTGCTGTTTGTTTTGGTACGCCGGTAACGTTTACAGCAAACCCCGTAAATACAGGTGGAGGTACGGTTAATTATAATTTCAAGGTTAATGGCAGCAGTGTTCAAAACGGTTCATCAAATACATTTACAAGTTCAACACTTATAAATGGAAATACAGTGAGGTGTGATATAACGATCAGCGGTGCAGGTTGTTTAACTACAACCTCTGCTATATCCAATACCATAAGCATGCTGGTAACTCCAGCAGTTACTCCTACAGTTTCTGTTTCAGCAAGCCCTTCCACAACTGTATGTACAGGTACGTTGGTTACTTTTACTGCTACTGCCGGCAATACTGGCGGCGGCACAGTAAATTATAATTTTAAAGTTAATGGATCCGGGGTGCAGAGCGGTGCCTTAAATACTTTCGCTACTTCATCACTTGTAAATGGCAATACTGTAACCTGTGAGATAAGTGTAAGCGGCGGAACCTGCCTGGCGACGCCAACTGCATTGTCAAACACCATTACAATGACTGTTGGCAGCCCTGTGACACCAACTGTAGGTATTAGTGCAAATCCTGGTAACAATATTTGTTCCGGGGCATCGGTTACATTTACCGCTATATCCGGCAATACAGGCGGCGGTACAATTAATTATAATTTCAAGGTTAATAGTACCAGTGTGCAGAATGGAGCGCTCAATACTTTTACTACTTCAACACTCACAAACGGTAATACTGTTGAATGTGAGATCAGTATAAGCGGCGGAACCTGCCTGGCAGCTTCAACCGCCCAGTCGAATATCATTGCGATGACTGTTGGCAATACCATAACACCAACTGTAAATATTACCGCAAACCCGGGCAACGCTATTTGTTTGGGAACATCAGTAACATTTACTGCCGCTGCAGCCAACATGGGGGGCGGAACTGTGAATTATAATTTTAAGGTTAATGGCACAAGTGTGCAGACCGGAGCTTCAAATACATTTACTACTGCAACACTTGCAAATGGTAATACAGTAACATGTGAGATCACTATAAGTGGCGGAACCTGCCTGACGAGTTCAACAGTTCTCTCAAATAGCATTGTAATGGCAGTAGCTACGCCGATAACACCTGGTGTAAATATTACTGCTAACCCAGGTAACAGTATTTGTTTGGGAGCATTGGTAACATTCAATGCAGGTGTAACGAACATTGGTGGAGGAACTGTTAATTATGATTTTAAAATTAATGGCTCCAGTGTGCAGAGTGGAGCCTCAAATACTTTTGCTACATCAACTCTTACAAATGGCAATACAGTTACTTGTGAGATCAGTATAAGCGGTGGAACTTGCCTGGCGGCTTCAACCGCCCAGTCAAATATTATTACGATGTCGGTTGGACCGCCTGCAACCCCAACTGTAAGTATGATTGCAAATCCCGGTAACAGCATTTGTCCGGGAACGACGGTAACCTTTACTGCAGGTGCAGCGGGTATTGGTGGTGGCACCCTGCAGTATGATTTCAGGATCAACGGAACCATTGTACAGAGCGGGGTTTCCAATACATTTGTAACATCAACTCTTGTAAACAGCGATATAGTTGATTGTAGTATCCTTATTAACGGCGGAACCTGTATCAGCTCTAATATTGCTATGTCCAATACAATAGTGATGCAGGTTAATCCAAGCCTGGCAGCGGGTGTAACGATCACAGCAAACCCTGCAGGCACCATCTGTCCGGGTGTACCGATCACATTCAGCGCCGCTTCAATAAATGGTGGTAGTTCTCCCGCCTATCAATGGCAGTTGAATGGGGTACCAACAGGAACAAATTCATCAACATTTATAAGTTCATCTTTGTCAAACGGGGATATTGTACATGTTGTACTTAGTTCCAATGCTGCCTGTGTAATATCGGCAACAGTTATCTCAAATCCCATTACTGTATCTGTAAGCCCGGTTGCAACTGCTTCTGTAAGCATTGCCGCTGATGCAACAACAATTTGCCCTGGCACACCAGTAACTTTTACTGCAACATCGTTGAATGGCGGCAGTGGCCCCACATATCAATGGAAAGTAAATGGGATTAATGCCGGAACCAACAGCCCAATCTATATTAATGATCAGCTTAAGCAGGGAGATGTGATCAGTTGTAATATGATAGCTAACACTGTTTGTAGTGGTATACAATCAGTAAACTCTAACAACCTGAGCATAACAGTAAAACCTGTTCCTGTCATTTCCTTTGACCCGGCTAATCCTTCTATCGTATCCGGTAATTCTGTGCAATTAAAAGCAGTTGTGCAGGGCAATATCAGCAGTTATTTGTGGACACCTGCAACAAGCTTAAGCAATGCTGCCATACCAAATCCGGTTGCCAATCCCCGTGCAACCACTACTTACAATCTGCATGTGGTATCGCAGGATAATTGTGTGGCAGATAAAACGATAACGGTGCTTGTTTACAATGATATCTATATACCCAACTCATTTACGCCTGACAACAACGGTGTGAATGATATTTTTAAAATACCACCCGGAACATCGCTTATACTGCAATCATTTTCAATTTATGACAGGTATGGTAATGAACTCTTCCGTACCAGTAATATAAACGAAGGCTGGAACGGTACATACCGTGGAGCCAGGTCTCCGCTGGGAACATATACTTACATCATAAAAGGCACCAGCCAGGGGAGACCTGTATTGTTACAAGGTACTGTTACTATTGTACGTTAATTTTCAGGAAAGAGGATATCAAATAAAATAAAAAAACCTTCTCTTTTGAGAAGGTTTTTAGCCTTGGTGCCCACGAAAGGAATCGAACATTTTACCGAAAGACGCTGTGGTAATGTGTTCCAAGGGATGTAAATATTATTCAGGTACAACTCAGGTACATAAAATGTAAAAATGTCCCCTTTTACTTCATAAAGTGTAATTCTTAAAAGGTAGCTTTCTGCATCGCATCTACTTCATTTTTTTTTGTATCAACTTACATAATTTTAACTGCTCATTTGTTACAGGTTTAATGTCCGAAATAATAGATACTAATTTTCTATCTGCACTTAAGATATGATATGAAACACCTGCAAAACAATAATTTCCGAAAAGCATTGGATACCTTCCTGCTATATTAAAAGGGGTTTTTAAATTGTTTTTTTTAATAAAAAAAAGCTGAACGGCTGGATCTTCATCCAAACCATCTTTAAAATTATAGGGAACAGTATAAATTTTATAATTAATTCCATCAAAAGAAGTGTCTGATAAATCTGCCTCACGAATCTTAATCAAACTATTATAAACCGGGTCATTCTCTTTATTTTCCGGACTTATTTTTATGAAATCGGTTGCCTTTTTTTTTATTGAATCAGAAAAAATGAAGTTACCCTTAAGATCGAACTGATAATAAATAACTTTGTTTTGAGGAATAAAGGAAATGGATAAAGAGTCATCACTCTCTTTTTGAGTCATTTGACCATTACTGCCAATAGTTACAAGAGTTTTTAGTTTATAGTCATATTCAAATAAACCTTCAGGGCAACTTATGTATAAATTTTTAATTGTACTTACAATCTTCTTTGCTTTTCCATCTATCTCCTGAATGTTAATACTATATTGATAATAATGCATCTTGGTTGAAGTGCAAGACAAATGTAGATATACAGTGAGAAACAAAAACCCAATTACTTTCATTTATTTTTGTTGTTTTTCTTCGTTTGCTGGCCCTGATCCCACTTCATAATAAAGCACTAAGCCACTTTCTGTTGATTTAGTTGGTAGAGAATTGAATATTTCAAGCCAAGAATATTTTGCTGTCCAGTAAATATTTCCTGAAACCTCACTGTCGCCATGTGTGAAGCTTGCATCATTATTAGATATAGTACCAGGATATAAGTTTCCTGCACTCCAGGAGAGATTCCAAAACAATGAGGTTTGCAGCATATTAAAGGTAGTTGTGTTATTTAATAAATTATCCACGTGAATAGTGGCGTTTGCATTACAATGTGCTGATGATGTGCTTTTGCATTTTACAACAAAATATGAATTCTGTATAATATTCCAATCAATATTACTAGTTATACTACTTGTTACAGAAAGAGGAATATACCAGTGCGCAATTGTTGTACGATCAAAACCAGAATGCATTTCATCATACTGACCTAAAGCTTCTGAAACTTCATTGCAATTAACAACGCAATTACCATGATTACCACCGCCACCCCCACCGCCACTGCCGCCACCGCCACCACCGCCAACTTCGTAGCATTCAGTGAATAAATATACCTCCCAAATTAATATCCCGTTTTCATAATGTTGCCAATACCAGTCAATACAAATCTCCTCGGGCGCAGTATTTGATGTATTATCATTTTTGTTTTTTTCTTTTTGTTTAAAAATCACCTTGTCAGTTTTTCATTTTATAAGTTGCCCTTTTTCAAAATATGTTGATGAAATCAACTGATGCTGTAAATCATACTCTGCAATTGCTCCAGAAAATTTTGCAGGTACATCCTTACCACTTAAGAAATTAAAAGAAATATCTTCACGAGATACTAAATTTATCTGTTGTTTATTTACAAGAACATAGACATATTTACCTGAAACAGGTAATCCTTTATCATCTGTTTTTGTTAGTAAAAATTTGTAACACCCAGCCTTAGTAAAATCATTAACGGGAGTGCTATAATAGTTTTCAGCATCAATGTATGTTGTTTCTTCCCACTTCGGTAAACTTATATTTAAAAAGAAAGAAATGGTTTGATAATTAGGTTGCCCATTTTTGGTTTGAACTGAATACCATTCTTTTAAATTATTCTTTGGAGATCCACTTGTAATAGATACTTCATTTTGAGTTATCACATCCTTTTTACAACTATACAGAAAAAATAATGTAATAAGAAAAAAAGAAATTTTAATTGTGTAAAGTTTCATAGCAGAATAGTTAGGAATAAAAATAAATTACAAATAGGAAGTTATATCATAAATATAATATAACCTAATGTAATATTAAGTTTCTTCGCAGGGGACGGAGGTGTCGTTAACACTACGTTATAGGGCATAAAAAACCCCTCAAAAAGAGGGGTTAGTGCCCACGAAAGGAATCGAACCTTCACGCCCTTGCGAACGGCAGATTTTGAGTCTGCTGCGTCTACCAATTCCGCCACATGGGCTGCTCAACGTTAATTCGTTAATCCGTTTATTCGTTAACCCGTTGGTGCATTAAAACGTAAAACTCTTAAAAAATTAAGCCCTCATACGGATTAACCAATTAACTATTTAACGGATTAACCCTTAAGGGCTGCAATATTACATCATCCCTCCAATCTGTCCAAAATACGCTGAAGGTATTTTTTCTTGAAGTAGTATTCTTTCAGTTTTAGCAGATCGGTGTTGGAAGTGGTTGCATCATCGTAGTTTTCTATAATGGGTGCCACTTCATTGTACAGCTGCTCTTGTAGTTGCTGTAGCTGTTGTGCTGAGTTATCTGAGAGTTCTTCATTCAGTTCCATCATTTCCATTAAAAATGCCGGGGGCAGTTGGTATTTTTCTTCTTCTTCCAATAAACCTTTTAACTGCAATACATATTTAATGGTCTGGTCCTTGTCTTTTAAAACTTTTAGTGCCTTGTTTAATTGAGCTGATATTTCCAAAGCCTGCTCCTGTTCATGTTCGGTGCCACTGGCAAAAAAATCAGGATGATATTTTTTTTGTAGTTCAAAATACTTTTTAGCAAGCTGGGACTTGTCTGTTTTAAAAGAAACGGGAAGTTCAAATAGTTCGAAATAGTTCATAGTGTAAAGGTACTGATTCGTTTTTCTTAAGTGATTGTAAAGTGCAGTTTCAGGCAGCTGATTTTTACAAAAAATAATTTTAACCACGAAGACACAAAGGCACTAAGGAAAAATGCATAGCATTTTTTCAACTTCGTGCCTTTGTGTCTTTGTGGCAAACTGTATTTTACGCAGCGAAGCTGTGGAAAATTATTAACCAGAATAATTGAACCACATAGAATGATAGGTACATAGAAAGAACATAGTCCTATGTGTAAACCTATGTTTCTATGCTTTTATGTGGTTCAGATGGAGAGCATTTAAAATCTAAAAACGTAAATTGCCGCTTTAAATGAACGATTGATGCTACAAATTGGATTAATAAGAGAAGGAAAAATACCACAGGATAACCGTGTAGCCCTTACACCAGCCCATTGCAAATGGCTGCACATGCATTTTGATGATGTAAAAGTGGTGGCACAACATTCAGATAACCGCTGTTATACCGATAAGGAATATGAAAGGGCAGGAGTTGAAGTAAAAGAAGATCTTAGTGATTGTAACCTGCTGCTGGGCATCAAAGAAGTACCGGTTGATATGCTGCTGGAAGGAAAACGTTACATGTTCTTTTCTCACACAAAAAAATTACAACCGGGCAATCAAAAACTTTTTAAAGCACTGCTTGATAAAAAAATAACGCTGATAGATTATGAATGCCTGGAGCATGAAGATGGTACACGCATTATCGGCTTTGGTTTTTTTGCAGGCATTGTGGGTGCTCATAATGGTATGATGACTTATGGTAACCGTACAAAGGCTTTTAAACTGCAGCGTGTTGGGTCGGTTAACAGTTTTCAAAAACTGATACACATGTATTTTGGATTGAAACTACCCAATATCAAGATCGCTGTAACCGGCACAGGCCGCGTTGCCCATGGTGTGCTGGAGATCATGAACCTGATGGGCATACATGAAGTGGAGCCGGAAGATTATGTTGAAAAAGAATTTACGTACCCTGTGTATGTACACTTAAAAGGAAATGACCTGTATGCTCACAAAGAAACTGGTAAATACAACCGCAATGATTTTCATACCAATCCGCAGAATTATAATTGCAGGTTCACAGAATATCTTGCACACACCGATATTCTCATGAATGGGATTTACTGGGAGAAAAATATTCCACGTTTATTTGAAATGAAAGACCTGCAAGGGGAGAATTTCCGCATACAAACCATTGCAGACATAACGGACGATAAAAATGGATCGATACCCTGCAACCTCGGCGACAGCACCATTGATGAACCGGTATATGGTGTGGATAGAAAAAGTTTTGAAAAGACCGCACCTTATTTACCAGGCTCAGTAGATGTAATGGCAGTAGGAAATCTCCCTAATGAACTGCCCCGTGATGCCAGCCGTTATTTTGGCGAACAACTGATAAAATTTGTTTTGAATGATATCCGCCAGGGCGGAAGCAGGGTCATTGAACAGGCAACCATGGCAGATGCCGGTAAACTCACAGCGCCATTTGAATACATGAAGGAATATGCTGGCTTATAGGAAAAGGTAGTAATCTTTTAAAGCTGCAGCAAATTCGGGTGTATAATTATGCTCGGGGTCTTTTATGATGATCTCACTTAATTCCGGTTCAGTTTCTGTGCGGTTAAAGAACAAAATGCCCCTGAAAAATTTGTGTTTGATGCTTTGTTTTACCGATACCTGTTTGGCAAGGTGCAATCCAATCTTTTTTGATCCCTCAATAAACTCATCAACCCGTTGAAAAGGTAACAATACTGCAAAAATGCCATCAGCTATAAGGTGCTTATCAACTACCTGCAAAACCTGTAATAAGCTAAGCGATGTATCATGCTTTGCATCGTTTTTTTCTTTAACAGCAGATCTCAGATCGTTCTTAAAAAAAGGTGGATTGGAAAAAATGTAATCGTATTGTTTACCCGGACTGAAACTTAGAATGTCCTCATTAAAAACCTGTATGTTATCTGGCCATGGAGAAGCTACAATATTTTCACTCGCCTGTTCAGCAGCCTGTGCATCTATTTCAATGGCATCAATTTTTATATCATTATTTTTTTGAGCCGTCATTAATGACAACAAACCCGTGCCGGTCCCGATATCCAGGCATTGTAAACTATCTTTTGTTTTGCTTACAGAAAAGATACTGTTAGCTACCAAAGCCCCAAAAAGACAGGCATCGGTGCATACTTTCATTGCACACTTGTCCTGGTGAATTTTAAACTGTTTGAATTTGAAATAAGAATTTGCCATAGGTTATTGAAAGCAGAAAGCGCCGATACTTCGACAAAGCTCAGTATGCTGATTTTAGAAATTGGTGAGCCAATAACGGATTAAGAAATAATTTATTGCAATGTGCATGAAAAATTAGTGCACAAAATTCCTGCCATGCCAGCCTGCTAATAAAAAATGATGGAAATATGATAATACTTTACCATTCAGCCCTTGCAGATGGACTGATGCTTAGTGATGTAAAATCCTTCTCTAAAAATTTATAATACCCCGTTATGGCTATCATGGCAGCATTATCAGTACAATATTCAAAATCAGGGATGAATGTTCTCCAGTTCTCTTTTTCTCCCAATTCAGCAAAAGCCTTACGTAGTCCACTATTGGCGCTTACACCACCGGCCAGGCAAATATCCGTGATGCCGGTTTCTGCGGCAGCTTTTTTTAGCTTGTTCAATAAGATGCTGATGATACGATCCTGTACTGATGCACAAATGTCATCCATGTTCTCATCAACGAATTTTTGACGGGTTGCTTCATCAGCTAAAAATTCTTCTTTGAATAAATTACTAGTGCCGGCATTTTTTAAGAAATAAAGAATAGAAGTTTTTAATCCTGAAAAACTGAAATTCAAACCGGCTATTTGTGGCTCAGGAAATTTAAAACGCTTTGCATTTCCACGGGCTGCATGTTTATCAATTAATGGCCCGCCGGGATAAGGCAGTCCAAGCATTTTTGCGGTCTTATCAAAAGCCTCGCCAGCTGCATCATCAATGGTCTCACCAATTACTTTTAATTGTGTTGGGCCATCGCAACGAACAATTTGAGTATGGCCTCCGCTTACTGTCAAACATAAAAAAGGAAAATCAGGCCTTTTATCGGGAATAAGATTTGCCAGTACATGCGCCTGCATATGATGCACTGCGATCAGCGGTTTATCCAATGCCAGCGAAAGTGATTTTGCAAACTGTGCGCCCACAAGCAATGAACCAATTAATCCCGGTGCCTGTGTAAATGCAATGGCATCAATGGATGAAATATCGTAGCCGGCTTTTTGCAGAGCAATATCAACAACGGGTACAATATGCTGCATATGGGCACGGCTGGCAAGTTCGGGTACCACACCGCCAAACTGTTCATGCACGGTTTGGTTGGCAATACTGTTGGATAAGATCTTTCCATCAACACAAACAGACGCTGATGTTTCGTCGCAGGAAGATTCGATTGCAAGAATACAACCCCCTCCGCCCCCTGAAGGGGGAACCAGGGCAGGCTCTTTTTGAGTGTTAGTGTTTGTATTATTTTCAGTAAGCACTATGCAAAAGTAATTGAAACTCTTATTAAGAATAAAAGTGTTGATGAATTTAGGGTTCCAGGTTCCCCCTTCAGGGGGCGGAGGGGGTTTTTCTTACTTGCTCCTGATCGCCACCACAGGATCCATCTTAGCAGCCTGCGAAGCAGGAATGATACCGGCCAGCACGCCAACCGAGACACAAATGATGATGGTAACAAACAACATAGGTAATGAAATGTACACAGGGAAATTCAGCGGCCCGGATAATATGAGTGTGAGTATATACACAAAGAATAAACCAATGGCACCGCCTAAAATGCAGAGTACCGTAGCTTCCATCAAAAATTCAAAAAGTATACTGCTTTTTTTGGCGCCAATGGCTTTCTTTAAACCGATAACACTGGTCCTTTCCCTCACCGTAACAAACATGATATTGGCTATGCCAAACAGCCCTACAATTAAACTGATACCGCCGATGATTGCGCCCACAACGTTTACGGTAGAGAAAAAGCCGGTGATGGCTTTGCTGAAAGCTTCCACGCTGTTCAAAGAAAAATTATCTTCCTGCCTGGGGCTTAGCCTTCTTATCTGCCGCATGATGCCTTTTAATTCATCCATCAACGCATCGGTTGTCACACCTTCCTTTCCTTTAGCGATCAGGATCGGGTTGGCATTATCTTCATCAAACAATTGTTTGCAGAATTTATTGGGCAGCATGATGCAGTTATCATAATCCCAGCCGATCATATTCTGTCCTTCTTTTTTAATAACGCCAACAATGGTTGCTTTTTTTCCTTTTATGTCAACCTGTTTACCCAGGGCCCTTTCGGTATTGCCAAATAAATTCTCAGCATTGGTGAAACCGATCAGGCAAACAGTGCTGCCTGCATTCATTTCGCTGGCCGAAAAAAAACGGCCCTGGGCAAAGCTCAATGGCTGAATGATCATCTGTTCCTCGTTAATACCATATACACTCACGCTTTGCAGCACATCGTCCTTGTGCGAAATATTGCCTGAGGTTTGCATTAAATAAGTAATATCATCCAGCAGTACTGAACGTTCCCTTACCATGGCTGCTTCTTCGTTTTTAGGCATGGGCCGGGCCATAAATTTCCAGATGGGTTGGTCGGGGCCGCCACTGTAATCCCATTTATCAATGTAAATAGTATTGCTGCCCAGGCTTTTTACTTCGTTCTGGATATTGCGTTCGAGGCTGTTGACCGTAGCCAATACACCTATGATACAAAAGATACCGAAAGCCACACCTGTAAGACTTAAAGCTGTGCGTAGTTTATTAACCCTCAGTTCCTGGAAAGTTAACTTTAAAGAATTGCCGATGATATTCAGCGATTTTCGCATGGATCAAAATTACGGTTTGCAATTTGAATTTGAAGGGATAATGTATAAGTGGTTTTGTGGACCCGGCATCTGTAAGACAGTTCAACTTCATTGGCGTCGCACTCTTGTACCATATAACTTTATTCATCCGTTTTCAAACCTTACCTTTGCGCCTCTAAAAACATGAATTCGATAATTAGTGTAATTAGTGTAATTCGAATAATTAGTGTACATGAAATACATCAACGAAATAAACAAGCGCAAAACATTTGCGATCATCTCTCACCCGGATGCCGGTAAAACAACGCTTACAGAAAAATTCCTGTTATTTGGCGGCGCCATACAAACAGCCGGCGCTGTAAAAAGCAATAAGATCAAGAAACATGCTACCAGCGATTTTATGGAGATAGAGCGCCAGCGTGGTATCAGTGTGGCTACCAGTGTTATGACGTTTGAATACCAGGGGCATCTTATCAACCTCTTGGATACGCCGGGCCACAAGGACTTTGCAGAAGATACCTATCGTACTTTAACAGCAGTTGATAGTGTGGTGCTCGTTATTGATAGCGTGAACGGGGTAGAGGCGCAAACCAGGCGATTGATGGAAGTTATCGCCATGCGTAGTACGCCGGTAATTGTCTTTATCAATAAAATGGACAGGGATGGCAAGAACCGCTTTGACCTGCTGGAAGAAATTGAAAAGGAATTGAAGATACAGTTGCACCCCATGACCATGCCCATCAATAGCGGCAAGGATTTTAAAGGTGTGTATGATATGCATGAAAAAAGCTTAGTACTGTTTACAGCCGGTACCAAGGCCAATGACGAAGATGTAGTTGAGATCAAAGACCTGAACAATGACATATTGGATAAAAAAATAGGGGAGAAGGATGCCAATACCTTACGTGAAGATGTGGAACTGGTTGACGGTGTTTACGGCGAACTGAATGAAGCAGATTACCTGGGCGGTAAAACAGCGCCTGTATTCTTTGGCAGTGCGGTCAACAATTTTGGTGTAAAGGAAATGCTGGATACTTTTATACGCATTGCACCCACACCAAGGCCAAGGCATACTACTACCAGGGATATTAAACCTGAGGAAGATAAGTTCAGCGGGTTTATTTTTAAGATACATGCCAACCTGGATCCCAAGCACCGTGACCGTATTGCCTTTTTAAGGGTTTGCAGCGGCCGTTTTGAACGTAATGCTTATTACCATCATGTGCGAATGGATAAGGATCTTCGTTTCAATAATCCTTATAGTTTCCTGGCCCGCCAGAAAGAAGTGATAGAAGATGCTTACCCAGGCGATGTAGTTGGTTTATTTGACACCGGTAACTTTAAAATTGGTGATACCATGACGGAAGGGGAAGATTTTTACTTTACCGGTATTCCTAGTTTTTCGCCTGAAATATTTAAAGAGGTAGTTAATAAAGATCCAATGAAAACCAAGCAGTTGGAGAAAGGGTTATTGCAGCTTACAGATGAAGGGGTGGCACAATTATTCACCCAGTTTGGCGGTAATAAGAAGATCATTGGTTGTGTGGGTGAACTTCAGTTTGAAGTAATACAATACCGGTTATTACAGGAGTATGGGGCATCGGTACAAATGAACAACCTGCCGTTTTTTAAAGCCTGCTGGCTTACCAGTAAGGACCCGAAAAAGCTGGAAGACTTTGTTAAATACAAGCAGGCTAATATTGCTGCCGATAAAGATGACCACCTTGTTTACCTGGCCAATAGCGAGTGGTTCTTAAATACCGAGATACAGAATAATCCCGATATTGAATTTCATTTTACGAGTGAGATACATAAGTAGGGGCGAAATCAAAAATGAAAATTCAAAAGTAAAAAGTGTTAAATTACGGTATGTATAAGTTAGATAAAACCGTTTTTAAGGCGCAAACATTTGCCGAGGCTGAAAAAAGCAAATTGTTTGATAAAGAGGTTTCTCTTGCAGATCGTCTCAAGATGTCTTTTCATCTTACCTGTACAATCCACGGAATTAAAGAAGGAGATTCTTTAAAGGTAGACAGAACAATTTTTTCTGCACGAAAATTTAAGTAATGCAGAATAATATTTTTGAATCAGATTTTAGTGATTTTATTTCAGCTCTGAATATTTCCGGTACAGAATATATAGTTGTTGGTGGTTATGCTGTTATATTGCATGGATACTATCGTACAACAAATGATTTAGATATTTGGGTTAATAAGACACCTGAAAATCATATCAAATTAAAAAAAGCATTTGCCATTTTTGGAATGCCATTGTTTGATATGACACTGGAAAATTTTATGGGTAATGAATTTGATGTTTTTTCAATGGGACGGATGCCTTTTCAAATTGATTTACTTACAAAATTGAAAGGCGTTGAGTTTGCTGACGCAAGGGAAAGAGCAGAACAAAAAGAACTTGAAGGATTAAAAGTAAATTACCTAAACCTTGCTGATTTAATAAAGGCTAAAACCGCTTCAGGTCGCTATAAAGATTTAGATGATATTGAAAAACTGACGCAATAAGCGTTCTATTCACGCAGCCTGAATGAAACCGATCCATTCGTCTTCTCTGTACTCTTGATATTTATTTCGTAGCGCTTATTCCCATCATAAATGATCATTAGTGCAGTGTTTGGTGGTATGCTGCCCTGGTTCTCTGCATACATCACCAGTTCATTCCTGCTGTTGCCAGGTGCAATTTTTATCCAGAAGGTGAGGGGTTTATCGGTAAGCCGCTGATGGGTAGTAAGTATTTTATCATTGTAGATCAGAGTGATGCTGTCGCCGTCAATTTCTGCATTATCATACAGGGTTATCGAAATTGAATCTGTATCTACAGCTATTTCTTTAACAAGATCTTTTTTTCTCTCTTCCAGCACAATTTCTTTCTCTGTATCAAAAGTCAATAGTTTAATAACCCCCGGGCTCAATTCAACAGGTTCTTTGCTTACGAACAAAGGATTCATTTCATTTAATGAATCAGGCTTTGCATTTACTTTTTTTGGTTTAACAATGTCCTTATCTTTTTTTTCTTTTGCTTTTCTCTTTACGTACTGCGGTTTTTCGCTTGTTTTAGCGGGAATGACATCACAACTATCTGCAACAAACACGCAATTTCGGTTAGTAGCATTTATTGTTGCTGCTCCGTTGAGTTTAGCATTAAATGCAGTATTTCCCTGTTTATTTAAAAGGTTATCAAAAGTATAATACCCCAACAAGCCGGGTGTGGTTGTAGGGTTTGGCAAAGAAGTATTCATATAAGCTTTTAACTGTGCCTGTGTGCGGGCTACATTCCATATCCTTACTTCATTTATTTGTCCCAGGAACTGTCGGTTGGCGCCGCCGCCGCCGGCATATTGGGCTATTGTTGCCTGCAGGTTGTTCAATATCAATTTACCGGTGCAGGCAACCTGGCTATGTAAAAAGCCATTTCGGTAAAATTTCAAAAAACTTCCATTGTATACCATGGCCACATGGTATGTTTTATTAAGTTTAATTGCACAATTCTCAAAAGTTTCTTTATAACCATTGGTAGTAGTTATTGCACAACCATTGGGAAATAAAGAATAGTTATCGTTTGAAGCATCAGTATGTTTTGAAACCAGGAACCCGGGATATAAACCATCACTAAGAGGTTTAGTCCTGTTGTAAACAGCTTCTATAGTTAGTTGATTTCCCGGTACATCAAGATCGCCGATAGTAGCATAAGAAAAGTTGCCGGGTGTATTAAGCCAGTTTGTACAAGGTGTAGCAACGCTGCAACCGCCTAAAGTATTCACTTCATCAGTATTCAATACCCGGTCGTAGATCCTTACTTCATCCATATCGCCATTAAACCAATAAGGAAATGAACCGTCGTTGAGCCTTCCCAGGAACAGGTCGTAGCTATTAGAAAACGTTGCCCCTTGTTGCGGGTTAACGGCAACCAGTTTACAATCTATATATAGTTTGACCCTGTTGCCATCATGGGTCAATATTACACTGTACCATTGGTTGGGCTTAATATATGGTGAATACCCTGGTGAAGGCGTCATTGCAAGGCCATAAAAATTCTGGTGGGCCTTATCTACTGTGCCATAGCAATTGTTTCCGTTGGTATAAGCATTATCATCAAAGCGCATTAAATAATTGCCCGTTAAATAATCAGTGTCACCTTTCATTATGATAGAATTACCATGGCATTTGCCACTGTAAAATCCCTGTGGTCTTACCCAGGCACAAAGCGAAAGCTTGTTGCTGGTATTTAAAGATGGGCTGTTTAAAATTTTCATGTAAGTACTTGCCCCATCAAAATGATAAGCGCTTCTGGGATTGCCAAAACGGTCGGCAGCTAACCTGGCATTATTGAAAACAGGATGATTATTGTTCCCGCTTTCATCTTTTGCGTTTCCTGAAAAAGGATAATAAGCTTTGAGGCCAAGTTTAAGGTTAACCTGGCTGATACAAAAATTAGGAAGTAAAATAAAGAGAAGGCATATTTTTTTCATACAGGTATTTATGGTCTTTATTCACGTAACCTAAATGAAACCGATCCATTGGTTTTTTCAGTACTCTTGATATTTACTTCGTAGCGTTTTTTGCCATCATAAATAACCATCAGGGCTGTGTTGGGTGGAATGCTGCCAAGATTTTCGGCGTACATAACCAATTCGTTCCTGCTGTTGCCTGGGGCAATTTTTATCCAAAAGGTGAGTGGGTTAGCGGTAAGGCGCTGGTGAGTTGTAAGAATTTTATCATTGTAGATCAGGGTAATACTGTCGCCATCAATTTCTGCATTGTCATATAATGTAATTGAAATGGAATCATGATCAACGGTAAACTCTTTAATAAGGTCGTTATTCCTTTTTTCAATTACTGGTTTTGTTACCATTGGGACCGGTGCTTCAGGTATTTCGGGCTTTTTAACCTGTATGGAGTCGCTGCACAATGCAGTTATTTCTTTCGCATTCAATGCACGGTTATAGATCCTGATATCATCCAGGTCGCCGTTTAACCAAAATGGAAAAATATCGTCATCTGATTTGCCAAAGAACAGGTCTTCATCATTAGTAAAGGTTTCCGGAAATGGAACCTCGTATTTTAATTCGCAATTAACATAAAGCCTGGCCATTCTGCCATCATTGGTATAGAGCACATTGTACCATTGGTTCTTTTTGATAAATTCTCCTCCATATGGTTTCAGCACAGTACCGGTTCCCCTGAAATTTTGATGAATTGTATCACACTTTCCTCCATCACAACCCGTACCTAAAGAGTAAAGTGCATCATCAAACCGCAAAGCATAATTACCAGGATTATAGTTTCCACCGCCCTTGCTGATGAGCTGGCTGGCATGGCATATATCGTAATAAAAACCGGTTGGCCTAACCCAAACTGAAAGGGTTATTTCTTTAGCAAAATTAAGAGAGGGTTTATTGGGGATACGCATATACTGGTACACACCATTAAAATGATAAGCACTGTTTGTGTTTCCAAACCTGTCGGCGGTAATGGTTGCATTATTAAAAACCGGATTGTTGTTATTGCCGCTGGCATCGTTGGCATTGCCATTGAAAGGGTAGTAAGCTTGTAATCCTTTATCAAGTGCAACCTGTGCACTGCAAATCCGGGAGATAAGTAAAAAGCAGGTTAAAAGTCTTTTCATGTGTGTGAATAAAAGTAAGCTTAAATACCTGTGTAATTGTGTGGTGTAATGGCCTTTAGTTCTTTTTTAACAGCAGCAGAGATCTTTAAACCGCCAATAAAGGCATGGATCGCTTTTTTATCAATTGCAGTCTTTCCACGGGTGAGTTCTTTTAATGCTTCGTATGGCTGTGGGTAATTTTCTCTCCTTAAAATGGTTTGAATAGCTTCGGCAACAACCGCCCAGTTATTCTCCAGGTCGGCTTTTAGTTTGGCTTCGTTTAACAACAGTTTGCCAATGCCTTTTTCTGTTGATCTTATAGCCAGTAAGGTATGTGCTACCGGTACACCAATATTTCTTAATACAGTAGAATCGGTAAGGTCTCTTTGCAGGCGGGAAACAGGAAGTTTTGCTGAAAAGTGCTCCAGCAGTGCATTTGCAATACCCAGGTTGCCTTCTGCATTTTCAAAATCAATGGGGTTAACTTTATGCGGCATGGCGCTGCTGCCAATTTCTCCTTTTTTTGTTTGCTGCTTAAAATAATCCATGCTGATATAAGCCCACATATCCCTGCAAAAATCTATGATGATGGTATTGATGCGTTTGATGGCATCAAAATGTGAGGCAAGCGTATCAAAATGCTCTATCTGCGTGGTGTATTGCTGGCGTTGCAGGCCAAGTTTGTTCTCGGTAAAATCGTTGGCAAATTTTACCCAGTTGTGTTTTGGAAAAGCTACCTGGTGTGCATTAAAATTACCCGTAGCGCCACCAAATTTTGCAGTAAAGGGTATATAACTAAACAACTGTATCTGGTTCTCCAGCCTTTCTGCAAAAACCATCATTTCTTTTCCCAATCTTGTTGGGCTTGCAGGCTGGCCATGCGTACGTGCCAGCATGGGTATATCTTTCCAGGCAATGGCCATTTTTCCAATGGCTTGCTGCAGGTTGATAATAGCAGGCAGGTATTCCTGTTCTATGCTGTTCTTCCAGAGCAGGGGAATGGCGGTATTGTTTATATCCTGGGATGTTAATCCGAAATGGATCCATTCTTTTAAATGGCCTGCATTACAATTATCCAAAACTGTTTTAAGAAAATATTCAACCGCCTTTACATCATGATTGGTGATGGATTCTGTTTTTTTGATTTCAGCAGCATCGTTCAATGAAAATTCATTTGCGGCTTTTTGTAAATGCTGCCTGGTTTTAGCATCCAGCTTAAAGAACCTCTTTTCTGCCAGGAATAAAAAATATTCAACCTCTACAATAACCCGGTATTTTATCAAAGCATATTCACTGAAGTATTCTCCCAAATGGGCTAATTGTTTGCGGTAACGTCCGTCGATGGGGGAGATAGCAGTAAGTTGATTTAAATCCATGATGTTGCAGTAAATTTGCCGCAAAAATACATTAATTGGCACAGAAGATAAGGGTAGGAGCTGTTAGTTATTTAAATACCAAACCTCTGATATACGGCTTTGAGCAAGGTAAGATGCATGACGAGGTGGAACTGATCATAGATTATCCCGCAAATATTGCATCGCATTTGATAAACGACAGGATCGATATTGGATTGGTGCCCGTTGCTGTGATCCCGTCTTTAAAAGAACATCATATTATTTCTGACTACTGCATTGCCTGCGATGGAGAAGTGGCCAGTGTTTGTTTATTTAGTGACGTACCGCTTACGGAGATAAAAACCATCTTGCTGGATTACCAAAGCCGCACTTCTGTTGAACTGCTGAAAATACTACTGAAGGAACATTGGGACATTACGCCGGAACTTATTGCAGGAACAGGAAATTATGAACAGGGCATTACCGGAACCACAGCAGGGTTGGTTATTGGCGACAGGGCTTTAGCTCAAAGATCAAAATCGGAATATATTTACGACCTTGGTACAGCCTGGAAAGAAATGGCAGGCCTGCCATTTGTTTTTGCAGCATGGGTGAGTAATAAACCTCTTGATGCCTCATTTATCGACCGTTTTAATGAAGCTAATGCTTATGGTTTTTTACATTTAGATGAAGTGATCAGCAGGAACGGCACTGCTGATTTTGACATAAAAAGCTATTATACCCAATTCGTGAAATTTAAGCTGGACAGCCAAATGAAAGAGGCAAAAGCTTTATTTTTGCGCAAATTAAATTTGTAATCATGAAGGTTGTAATTTTTGCTGGCGGATTAGGTACCCGTATATCGGAAGAAACTGACATGAGGCCCAAACCCATGGTAGAGATCGGCGGCAAACCTATTCTATGGCATATCATGAAAATATACAGCCATTATGGTTTTAATGATTTTATAATCTGCCTTGGTTACAAAGGCTATGTTATAAAAGAGTATTTCATGAATTACTTTTTACATAACTCCGATCTTACCATCGACCTTGAAAATAACAACGTACAGTTTCATAACAGCAACAGCGAAAAATTTAAAGTCACATTGATAGAGACAGGGCTTAGTACCAAAACAGCCGGCAGGTTAAAAGCTGTTCAGTCTTATATAGGTGATGAAGATTTTATGCTTACTTACGGCGATGGCCTTTGCGATGTAAACCTGCAGGAACTGCTTGCTTATCATAAACAACATGGAAAAATTGCAACCGTAACTGCCATTGCATTGGATGCCCGTTTTGGAGGTATGGACCTGAATGAGAACGGAGATGTAACTTCTTTCAGGGAAAAGGTCAAGGATGAAAGTAAATGGATCAATGGTGGGTTTTTCATTTTAAAGCCAGAAGTATTTAATTACCTGCAGGATGATATGAGTAACATGATGTGGGAAGATGAGCCCCTGGAGAAATTAACAGCAGACAACCAGTTACAGGCATACCAGCACAAAGGTTTTTGGAAATGCATGGATGCACTGAGAGATAAAATCGAATTTGAACATCTCTGGCAAACCGGCCAGGCAAAATGGAAAACTTGGTAGATAGTCAAACCTTACGATCTTATTACAGCGGTAAAAAAGTTTTTGTTACAGGCCATACCGGTTTCAAAGGTTCATGGCTTATGGCCTGGCTTCACCAGTTGGGCGCTGTTGTAAAAGGTTATGCACTGGCTCCCGAATATCCTGAATGTCTTTTTAATATACTCGAACCTTTGCAATTGGGGCAAAGCATTATCGCCGATATCCGCAATAAAGAAAAACTTAAAGAAGAGATCCTTTCATTTCAACCGGATTATATTTTTCATCTTGCGGCACAACCATTGGTGCGTCGCAGTTATCAAATACCCGCCGAAACTTTTGAAGTGAATGCAGTTGGCACTGCGAATGTATTGGAAGCTGTAAACCTGCTTCCTGGTAAATGTTCTGTTATCATCATCACTACAGATAAGGTTTATGAAAATAAAGAGCAGGATATTTTATATAACGAAACAGATGTACTCGGTGGTTACGATCCTTACAGCGCCAGCAAAGCCTGTACAGAGATCGTTGTAAATTCTTTCCGAAATTCTTTTTTTAATGTTGAAAAGATCGATCAGCATAAAAAAGGGATCGTTTCTGTTCGTGCCGGTAATGTGATCGGCGGCGGCGATTTTAGTGAAGACAGAATTATTCCAGATATCATCAAAGCATTAAGAAGTAAAAAAACAATTGAGGTTCGAAACCCGTCTGCAGTTCGCCCATGGCAACATGTGCTGGAACCATTGGGTGGTTATTTGTTATTGGGAGGTTTGCTGCATGATGAACCGGCAAAATATTCAGGTGCATATAATTTCGGTCCCAATCCTGCCGATCATCTTACTGTAAAAGAACTGGCAGAAATGGCGATCAAAGTTTGGGGTAGTGGAGAGTGGAAAGATACCGGCGATAAGAACCAGGTTCATGAAGCCAATCTTTTAAAACTGGATATCAGCAAAGCAAAAAAAATACTCAACTGGCAGCCAAAGCTGAATGCAGCAGCAGCCATAGAATGGACGATACAGTGGTATGCAAAAACCGGTGATGTTGCTGATTTTACTTTTAAGCAGATAAATGATTATATGCATCTATGATCTTTACCGAAACCATATTAAAAGGCAGTTACGAAATAAGTTTAACACCACATGGCGATAGCAGGGGATGGTTTGCCAGGACCTATTGTAAAAAAGAATTTGAACAGATAGGCCATGAAAAGGAATGGGTGCAACTCAATCATTCTTTTTCTTCACAAAAAGGTACGGTAAGAGGAATGCATTTTCAGCATGCACCTTTTGCTGAAATTAAAATGCTGCGTTGTATTGCAGGTTCGGTGTATGACGTAATTATAGACCTGCGAAAAGATTCGCCGACATTTTTAAAATGGGTTGGAACCGAGCTTTCAGCAGAGAATAAAAAAATGCTTTACATACCGGCGGGCTTTGCACATGGGTTTCAAACATTGACCGATGATGTGGAGCTTATTTATCATCATACCGAGTTTTATACGCCTTCGGCAGAAGCCGGTATACGATATAATGACAGCGCAATAAATATAGAGTGGCCGTTGGCAGTCTCCGAAATATCAGAAAGGGATACCAATCACCCGTTAATTGATTCAACATTTAAAGGATTATAAAATGAACTGCAGATTTTGTAAAAATGAATTGCATGATGTGTTTATTGACCTGATAAATTCTCCGGCTTCCAATTCTTTCTTAAGTAAGGACGAACTGAATGAACCCGAAACTTTTTATCCTTTAAAAGTATATACCTGTGCAAATTGTTTTTTGGTACAGGTTGATGAGTATAAAAAATCTGATGCGATCTTTGACAGCAACTATGTGTACTTTTCATCTTACAGCAAAAGCTGGCTGGCACACGCAAAAAAATATACTGAACTGATGATCGAACGTTTCAAATTCGATAGAAGTTCAAGGGTTATAGAAATAGCCAGTAACGATGGTTATTTACTTCAATACTTTAAAGAAAAAAATGTACCCGTGCTGGGTATTGAACCCACAGCCAATACTGCACAGGTTTCTATTGATAAAGGAATTGAGAATGTAATTGATTTCTTTGGGGTTCGGTTGGCAACCAAGCTGGCAGCAGAAGACAAAAAAGCCGACCTGCTTTTAGGGAATAATGTGTTGGCGCATGTTCCGGATATCGTGGATTTTGTTGGAGGTATGAAGATCATTTTAAAAGATACCGGTGTTATCACGATGGAATTTCCACACCTGATGCAATTGGTAGATAATAACCAGTTCGATACGATCTACCACGAACATTTTTCTTACCTGTCATTTTATACCGTAAAACAAATTTTCGAATCGCAGGGGCTTGAAATGTTTGATGTGGAAGAAATACCAACGCATGGTGGATCATTACGCATTTACGCAAAACATAAGGAAGATGATAGTAAAACTATTTCAGAAAATGTTGCAGCCTTATTGAAAAAAGAAATGGATAAAGGGCTTGCAACATTGGCTTATTACGATAATTTTCAACAGAAGGCATTAAAAGTAAAACTCGATCTTACTGATTTTCTTATTCAACAAAAAAGAAACGGGAAGAAGGCAGCAGCTTATGGCGCCGCCGCAAAAGGAAACACATTGATGAACTACTGTGGTATTAAATACGACCTGGTAGATTTTGTGGTAGATGCAAATCCGCATAAGCAGGACAAATTTTTACCGGCCAGCCATATACCGGTTGTTAACGAACAATATTTAAAAGATGCCAAACCAGATTATGTAATTATTCTTCCCTGGAATTTAAAGGATGAGATAACAGCTCAGCTTAGCTATATAAAAGAATGGGGAGGACAGTTTGTAATTCCAATACCTGACTTACAGATATTATAAAACGATGAAAAAAGTATTGGTAACAGGCGCCACCGGCTTTATTGGTAATTATGTAATAAAAGAATTACTGTCGAAAGATTGTATGGTAATTGCAACTTCTTCAGATGAGGAAAAGGCAAAGAAAGCTGATTGGTATCAACAGGTAAAATACATCCCATTCAACCTGAAAGAATTTGATGATACCATAAATTATTATTCTTTTTTTGACGAACCGGATTTAATGATACACCTGGCCTGGGAAGGATTGCCAAATTACAAAGAGGCATTCCATGTTGAAGATAATTTGCCAAGGCACCTGTCATTTCTTAAAAATATTATTAGCAATGGGTTAAAAGATCTTTTGGTTACCGGTACCTGTTTTGAATATGGAATGAAAGATGGTTGTTTAAAAGAAGATATGGAAACGGAGCCTGCAAATCCTTATGCTGTCGCCAAAGATCAATTGCGGCGTAAGCTTGAAATTTTTCTGGCTGAAAAACAAATTCACTTTAAATGGGTACGCCTGTTCTATATGTATGGTAAGGGACAAAGTGCGAATTCCTTATTTTCGCAGCTGGATAAGGCATTGATCAATGACGAACCTATGTTTAATATGAGCGGCGGTGAGCAGGAAAGGGATTATTTACCGGTGGAGAAAGTGGCAGCAAATATTGTAGCCATTGCGTTACAAACTAAAGTGGAAGGTATTATTAATTGTTGCAGCGGAAAACCGGTTACAGTTAAGGCGATGGTGGAGCAATACCTTGTAGAAAAAAAACAAACCATAAAACTTAACCTGGGATTTTATCCGTACCCGGATTATGAACCGATGAGTTTTTGGGGTGATAACAGTAAATTAAAAACAATCATAACTAATGAGTAATCCAATTCAGGAATTTATTAACGAAAGAGCAGAACGTATTAAAGCCAACGGAACTAACGAAGTATTGCAGGCTGCGGCAAAGTCATTTAATGATGCATCAAACAGTAACCAGTATTCTTACAATTTTTCATGGATGGGGCGCCCGATCATTCAATATCCACAGGATATGATCGCTATGCAGGAAATAATCTGGCAGGTAAAACCTGACCTGATCATAGAAACAGGTATAGCACATGGGGGATCGTTAATTTATTATGCATCGATACTGGAACTGATGGGGCATGGCGAGGTATTGGGTGTTGATATAGATATCAGGGAGCATAATAAAATTGAAATTGAAAAACATCCGATGTTCAAACGTATCAGTATGATCCAGGGCTCTTCCATTGATGCAGCCATTGTAGATGAAATTAAAAAACATGCCGAAGGAAAGAAAAAGATATTGGTTTGCCTTGATTCCAATCATACACACGATCATGTATCGAGCGAACTGGAAATGTATGCACCTTTTGTTTCAGTTGACTCCTACCTGGTTGTATTTGATACTATCGTTGAAGATCTGCCTGATGGATATTTTTCTCAAAAGAGGCCCTGGGGCGTTTCCAATAATCCCAAAACAGCAGTGGCATCTTTTTTAAAGACGAACAGCAATTTCGTAGTTGATAATGCTATTGACAATAAATTACTGATAAGTGTAGCACCCGGAGGCTATTTAAAAAGAATAAAATAGATCTTATATGCAAGATGCAGGATCAACAGAAGGCAATATCCCCTGGGTAAGTTTTTGTATGAGTACATACAAACGGCCTGCTTTCCTGGAAAAACAAATTCAGGGATTATTGAAACAGACTTTTACTGATTTTGAAATTATTATTTCTGATAACGATCCTGAAGCCAGTGCAAAAAAAGTAGTTGATCTTTTTACTGATAAAAGAATAGTGTACCAACAGAACCAGGAAAACCTGGGAATGGTAAAAAGTTTTAATAGTAGTTTGGCCAGGGCCAGGGGAGAGTTCGTGGTAATGATAACAGACGATGACCCTGTTTATCCTGATATGCTTGAAACATTAAAAGGGCTTAGTGAACAATACCCCGGATACGGGGTATACCAGGGAGGTTGTGAGGTGCTTTGTTATACACCTTCGAGCGCCAAAGTAATGAGAAGTAAAGTCGGAATAAATTCATGCCTTTCGTCAGAAATGGATTATGATGCGGTAAAAATATATTCAGCTAAAGAATTCCCTTATATTTTTTTTAGCGGAAAACTCGGGTCTTTGCTCTTATGGTCAGTGGCGATAATCCGCCGTGAAATATTATTGGAAAATGGCGGAATGCCCGATTATGGTACAGAATATTTTACAGACCATGCATATAATGTTGTTAACTGTTCCTATTCGGGAATGGTATATGTAAACAGGGCATTGGGACACCAGGCTATCCACGGTGAAAATTTCGGTTTTAATCAAATAAAAAATATTGAAAAGTACAAACTGATACCAGGTAATTTTACCGGCTGGATAGAAGAACGGATGAAAAAAAGGGCAGACTGGCCGGAATTAAAAAAGGAGATGTATTCCTTTACAGGCAGAGCTATGGTTGAGTTTAGCTTATTCATTAAAAAGTCACTTAAAGAATTCGGGCTTCCGAATGAGGATTTTAAGAAGGCGCTGAATTCAGTATTTAAGATAACTTACCTGCGAAAATGGAAACGAAAATTTATTTTATTATCTAAATATCCTGCAACATTTTCTTACCTGTTGCAGTTAAAGCAAAAATTCTTAAACTGATCAATGAAACGCTTTTCTATTATATTGCCGGTATATAACGGAGGCCAATTGGTAAAAGAATGTGTACGAAGTATCCTTGATCAGGCCGTTACAGATCTTAACCTGCATGTACTGGATAATAATAGTGATGATGGTACACTGCAATGGATATCAGGATTGAATGATGACCGGGTCATAATTTATCCTTCACCTGTTAGATTGAGTATGGAAGCCAATTGGGCAAGGATAAAAGATATAGACAAGAATGAATTTATCACGATCATTGGTCATGATGATATTTTGCATCCTCATTACCTCGGAGAAATGAGCCGGCTGATCAGCAAACATCCTGATGCAGGTTTGTATCAAACACATTATTCTTTCATTGATGAAACAGGGAAATTTATTAAACATTGCATGCCGATGGATGAGATCCAGTATGGGCATGAATTCCTGGCCTGCCAGCTTGCACGTACCATGGATAGTATGGGAACCGGTTATATGATGCGTAGTAAAGACTATGATAAACTGGGCGGCATAGCTTCAGATTATCCAAACCTCATTTTTGCAGACTATCAATTATGGGTGCAGCTTAGTTTAATAAGTTATAAGGCAACATCAGCTAATGAATGTTTCAGCTACAGGATACATAACAGCGTATCTAAATTAACGAATGGAGAAAATTACCAGCTGGCCTTTGAAAAATACATTCGGTTTATCGCAGCGCTTGGTAAAGAAAATGAGCAGGTAAAGCTGGTGGCCGAAAGATATGGCCATGATATGTTAATGTATTTCTGTGAAAGCCTGTCACACCGGTTGTTAAAAACCCCGGCCGCTTCACGTAAAACAAAAGTGTCTGAATTTGTAAATACATGTAAAGACCTGGCTAAGCTTTTAATTCCAGGGCAGCCTTTTGAACCCAATAAAAAATTCCGTATCAATATTGCAGCTCAAATAGACAGTAATTTTTTAAGCAGGTCAGGCTTTTATTATTTTAAAAAGTTAGCTAAATGACAATTGCAATTAACTGCTGGGTTCTGCGCAATAAGCAAATTGATGGCATCGGTTATTTTACGATCAATACTTTGCAAAGGGTCATTTCAAATAATCCCGAAGTTTCTTTTGTGATCCTTTGCGATAAAAATTTTACCGAACCTTATTTTGATTTTAAGAATGTAACTATACGAAAAGTATTTCCTCCTTATCGCCATCCGTTACTTTATATTTTTTACATGGAGTTTGTTCTTCCTTTTGTTTTGAGGAGGATAAAGCCGGATGTTTTTGTATCAGCTGAAGGCTTTTTATCATTGCTGAGTTCCTGTAAACAGTTGCCCATTATATACGATCTCAATTTTGAGCATTACCCTGAAAACCTGGCATTAAAGAACCGCCTGTATTTCCGTTTCTTTTTTAAGCGCTTTGCCCGAAAAGCGTCCCGCATTGCTACTATATCGGAATATAGCAAAGCTGATATCGTTCAGCTATATAAAATTGCCCCGGAAAAAATTGACAATGTTTCCTGCGGTATCAACAGTAGCTTTCACGTATTATCCGAAAGTGAAAGATTGCAGGCCCGTGAAAGATATAGTGAAGGGCTTCCTTATTTTTTCTTTGTTGGTTCCATGCACCCAAGAAAAAATATGCTGCGGTTATTGCAGGCATTCAATGAATTTAAAAAACAGACGGGTAGTAATTTTAAAATGGTGATCGCAGGAGCTATGGTTTGGAATCAATCGGAGATCGTTGACGTTTATGAAACCAGCCCTTATAAAAGCGATATTCATTTTACAGGCAGATTAAGTGATGAAGAATTAAAACAGGCGCTGGGCGCTGCTTACGCACTCAGTTTTGTACCTATATTTGAGGGCTTTGGTTTACCTATAGTGGAGGCATTTGAAGCCGGTGTGCCTGTGCTGGCATCCAATGTTACTTCGCTGCCCGAAGTAGCCGGCGATGCTGCTGTGTATGCAGACCCTTTTGATATTGCAAGTATTGTTGCAGGCATGAATAAGCTCTATGAAAATAAAGACGGGCTTTGTGCCGGTCTTGTTGAAAAAGGGTTTAAACAAAAGCAACTGTTCTCCTGGGACAGAACAGCTATACTACTTTGGGAAAGTATTCAAAAAGCGATGCGTTGATCAGCTGTCATGCTGTTTCCACCAGTTAATAATATCAGTTAAGCTTTTTTCCAAACTGATCCCCGGAAACCAATCCAGTTCATTTTTTATTTTAGCAGCGCTTCCAATAATGATCCTGTTGTCATTAGGCCTGATAAGATTTGTATCCTGTTGTAGGGTAATAGCGATACCCAGTATAGCACACATGTTATCCATGATCTGCTGCAACGATACACCAGTTCCTGAACAAATATTATAAACCTCGCCCTTCTTTCCATTTTTCAGCAACAGGTAATAAGCTTTTACAACATCCCGTACGTCCACAAAATCCCTGATTATACTAAGATCGCCGGTAGTTACAACTTTGCTGGCGGCCGGATCATTAGCAATATGTACCAATTGTTTTGCAAAAGAAGAGATCACAAAAACATTTTTTTGTCCCGGGCCGATATGATTGAATGACCGGGTCATAATAATATCCATGCCATAACCATCTGCATAAATTTTTGAGATCATTTCCTGCGACACCCTGGCTACTGCATAAGGGCTAATAGGGTTCAGCGGGCTTTCTTCTGTAAGTGGGAGTTGAGCCGGGTTTACATTTCCATATTCTTCACTGGAGCCGATGGATAATACCCGGCAGGGAATATCCAATAACCTGATCTGGTCAACCAGGTTTAAAAAAATATTGGTATTGTTTACAAAACTATCGTTCGGGTTTTTCCAGCTATGGCCAACACTGCTGATAGATGCCAGGTGTAATAAATATTGTGGCCTGAAATTTTTCAGGATCTCTCCAACATGTTCCCTGTTCAACAGGTCAACTTTTGCAAATTCAATTTTGAGCGGAGCAAATTGCTTGCTGTCGAAAGATGGTTCTGATCTGCCAATGCCCAAAATAGTAAAATCTTCCTGCTGCTTTGCAAGAAAGGCCAGAAAATGTTGTGCAACAAATCCGTTGATACCGGTAATAAGGATCTTCATGCAACAAATTTAAGTGATAATCATTTTAACCTTTGCTGCAATATTGCCCCAATAAAAATGATCAAAGAAAGCTGCCGGTACATTTTCACCGGGGTTTATTGTTTTAATGATATTTGAGAAGTTTGCCCAGTCATTGTCTTCGATAAGGTACATTTTATGGCCGGTTATTTCAGGCGGAATGCCAATGGCGCCGCTTTGTGTGCTTATAACAGAAAGATCATTGCCTAATGCCTCAACCACTTTTGTTTTGATGCCACCACCATCAATAACAGGATTTATAAAAATATCACAAGCTTTAAAGTACAGGTTAATATCATCAACAAACCCTGCGTAAATAATATTCTTATCCTTATAATTTATTAAACCACTGTAATCAACCGGTAACTTGTTTCCACAAATGATGATCTTGTAACTGAAATTCTTATCCTCAAATAGTGATGGATTTATTTTCTCAAGAATAATGTCAAGCGCATCAAGATTTGGTTTATATCCAAGTGTACCGTTAAAAAGTAATATCCTGTCTGTTTCGCTAATACCATGTACTTTACAAATTTGTTCCCGGGCCGATCTTTTATCTGATAGAGTAGGAGCCTGGCTCAATTCAAACCCATAAGTAATGGTTGTACATTTTCCGGGATCCAGTTTGAAATTTTCAATGGCATAATTGCGGTCATTGTCCTGGATAAAAAAACTATGATCGGCTTTTCTGTGAATTATTTTTTCATAATGCCACAAAATGCCCCACCACCATTTGCCCATGCTCTTAAAGCGCTGGGCTTCTATATTGTGTGAGTGAACAATGAGCTTTACTTTACAAAACCATTTTAATAAAATTCCCAGCCAGCCATAGTATGGATGTTCAATGATGAGGTTCGTAATTTTTTCTTTACGTATGATACGGCTGATCGTAAAAAAATAAAATGGGTTGATGTAACGGCTGCTGCTGTTGCTAAGTATATTTTTAATAGGGTATCCTTCAGAAGCCAGCTCCGTATTGTCTTGTATGGTAACACAATTGAGCTGAACGAGTTTGCTTAAGTACCGGTTAAAAAATGCGATACCTTTTTGTCCGCCCATATCAGGCGGTAAAAATTTATAAGAAACTATACTAAGTACATTGATCATGTGTAAAACCGGCGGCGTATTAAATTACCATTACGCTGTAGCCTGTTGTTTGGATTCTTTATTTTTTTTAAATGATAGAATGATCGTTGCAATTAAAGTCAGGTAAATTAAAATAGCACACCAGAAGGTAATGGTGTTACCGGTATAATATGATTTTGGCTCAAACCTGAACTCAACAGTATGCTTGCCGGCCGGTAACTCCATTCCTCTCAACAGGTAATTAGCTTTTACATAGTCTGCTTTTTTACCGTCAATATATGCATCCCAACCCCGGTTATAATATATTTCACTAAATACAGCAAACTGGGGTGTTGCAGCACTTGAAGCATATGTGATCTTATCATTTTGCCTTTCAGTTATTTTTATGGAGGCCGATGAATCATAAACAGGTTGTTGTTTTACAACAGCTTTAAACGTGTCGTTTAATATAGCTGTATCTCTTACATTGGTGCTATCCAATGCCAGCATTTCTGCGTTAGGTGAGTTTACGAATTTGATTCCTTTTACCAGCCAGCATGGGCCAAATGCACCGGGGTTCTGTTGGGCAATCGTTCTGCCATCCTGTGTATTGCCAATAAAATATTTTGTGTTCAGCATGTTGAGCACACCCATATTTCCTTTGGCGATCTGGTGCATAATAAGGTCTTGGTACAAGCCCAATTTAGCCGGGCTGTATCCTCCAATTGAATTATGATGGTAAGATGTTAATGACTCCTGGGAAAAATCCGATGTTTGATTAAACACCCTGAAATTGGCATGATCCGGATCCTGCAGGATCTGCTGATCTGTAGCAGTAGGTGTAAATGCACCGGTTACTTCCTCGGCCTCCCTGTAACTGTCGTAATTTAAATAGCGCTGATCAACATTTATCAGTTCAAATAATGAAATTGCAGTTAAAGAAATGGTTGCAACAAGCGGCGAGAGCTTCCTTTTTAACATCAGCCATATAATTAACCCTGCTGCTGCGATTAATAAAAATGTTCTCAACAGGTCGGCACCGGTTTCACTTTTCCTGTCGGCTCTTAATGCGGTCATCATGTCTTTGCTGGCTTCTTCTGCCTGTGCTAATACCTGGGGATTTGGTTGTTGGCCTGGCTGTGATCTTGAAAAACCTTCAACAAATTGTTGCTTTATATACTTATCTCCTTTGCCAGTGTAGTCTGACGTAAACCAAAAGGTTACAAGAATTACCCATACTGCTGCTAATGCAATTATTCCTCCTTTCAGTTTTTTATACGCCTCTTCAAAACTGGTTTCAGTAACCAGTTTACTAAGCGTTAAAACGGCAAGAACCGGTATGCAGATCTGCGGAATGATGAGTGCCATACTTGGAGCCCTGAACTTACTGTAGAAAGGCAGATAGTCCAACATGAAAGAATTAAAAGCCATGAAATTACTGCCCCATGCAAGTAAAATACCAATGATACTTGCTGCAAGCACCCACCATTTGTGCCAGCTATTCAGGTAAAATAAACCGATGATGAATAAGAAGCAAATGATGGCTCCCAAATAAACAGGCCCGCTTGTCATTTCACTTTCGTGTAAACTACTCATGGCACCCCAATATGAATAATAATTGAGTTGGCCGATCGCATTTTCTTCCGGTACTCCTAACTCTGTAAGTTTTTCTACCATTTTTGCAGAAGCAGTGTGTTCATTGCCGCCATTACTGCCACCGTATAAGCCCGGAACCATAAAGGTAAATGGCTCCATTTTACCTATACTCCATTTTAATGCATAATCCTTATCAAGGCCGCCTTTTGTTTTGTTTCCCAGGGTATCAGATGCGTTCAGTGTAAGTTGAGATGCACCTCCTCTCATGGTTTCTTTCGAATAATCGTAAGTAGGTACTATCACAGCTGCACAAGCCCCTAAACCAATTAAACCTGCCACCAGTCCCAATGCCGAACTTTTAGCCCATGCCAGAACATCTTTTTCTTTAATGGCTTTGACCAAAGCTGCAACGGCAATACATGCCGCAATGATCATCAAATAGTAAACAACCTGCAAATGGCTTTGCCCAATCGTAAAAGCACCAAACAATGCAGTAATTAAAAAGCCCAATAAATATTTTTTTCGAAATAGAAGCATCAGCCCGGCTATCACCATCGGAGCATAGGCAATACTCATCATTTTTGTATTGTGCCCAACCGAAATAATAATCGGATTGTAGGTAGAATAAGCATAAGACAAGCCACCAAAAATTGCCACCCAGGGATTTGCTCCCAAAACAATGCAAAGGATATAAAAACACAGACTGGCTAAAAAGAAAAACACGGCTGGCTCGGGTAACCAAAGAGAAATGCCTTTCCGCATAACCTCTATACCAGTACTTATTTTAGAACTGCCTTCCATAGCAATCTGGTAAGCCGGCATACCGCCAAACATACTATTTGTCCAAAGCGGAAATTTGCCGGTTTTCTCTCTTACTTCAAAAGACTGCTGGGCCATGCCTTTCCAACCCTGGCTATCATGCTGGTTTAATACCTTGCCTTGCAAGGAAGGCTTACAATAAACAATAGCAACCAGGGCAAATATTACAACCGCAATAACATGCGGAACTATCTTTTTAAAATCAAACTTCATAAGTCAATTTGTGTTTAGGTTGGCAATTTAAAACTAAAAGTTAATAAAAACAGCTGCCTTTTGGGGCAGCTGTTGTTTTTATTTCTTTTTTATCTTACTTATCCTGTAAATACTATTGTCCCATTCCCTGCTGTGCATTTTGCATATTCTCCATCTCGCCTTTCATATTTTTCTTCTTGAATAGCGAAACATCAATTTTACCAAAGCGCCAGTTAAAATTCAGGCGAACAAATTGTGGGTCACGGCGGCGCTCATTGTCCTGCATAAATGTAGAGGCCTCCGAATGCGTTGCATAAATTTTTGAACGGAAAATATCGCTGAACTGCAGGGTAATAGAAGCTGCATTGTTTTTCAGGAACTCTTTACGTATAGAAAGATCGGCACCAAAGATCGGTTTGATATATCCCTGTGAGCTTGGCTGTGAACCTCCGCCAAACATCATGCCCATACCGCCACGGTTGCCGCTACCGGGAGCCACCAGCGTTTTGGCTGTATAATCGCCCGAAAACTGGATAGAGAAGTTTTTAGGTAATTTAAAATTGTTATTGATCTTGGCAAACCAGCTGAAAAGAGAACTGTTGGTACTTCCTGCAAGGTTACTTGCCTGGATGGTTGAGTTAAACAGGTTAATATTTGTTGTAAGGTCCCACCACTTAGCCAGTTTATTTTTTCCTGTCAGTTCAAGTCCAATGGTGTAACTCCTGTTTGCATTTTCATAAGTATTCATGATAACAGTGCCTGTCTTGGATGTATCAGGATTTGCTGTACGGTACTGGTATCTTGTTATCAGGTCATCTGTATTACGAAAATAAGCGGTAGCTAAAAAGCTGTGGCCGGCTTTGTACTGATTTGAATATGATAATTCAAGCAGGTTTGTAAACTCCGGAACCAGGGCTGGATTACCCACTGATAAATTCAATGAATCGGAATAATCAATGAAAGGTATCAACTGGAAGAAATTAGGCCTGCTGATCTTTCTTGAATAGTTTAACTGGGCATCTACCTTATCATTCACTTTGTAAGTAACAAAAGCACTCGGGAAGAGGCTTAACGGGTAATCAGTTTTAAACTTCTGATTTTTTGTGATGAGGTTACCTGTGTATGAAGAACTCTCAACCCTTAATCCCAACTGGTAACTGAGTTTCTTAAGCTGGTGTGAGAAAGTAAGATAGCCGGCATATAAAGCATCCTTAAACTTGTAGTTATTGCTCAGCCTTGCATTCAAAATATATTGACCGCCCAGGTCTCTTACATAATTATCATTGAAACTGGTAAAATTTCTGAAAGAAGCCCTTAACCCGGTTTCAATTTTCATCTTATTATTGATAGGATCTGCATAATCGGTTTGCACTGTAAAGAACTGGTTGGTGCCACCACCTTTTGATCTTTCTATTATCAGCGGGGTTTTAGGGCTGTTGGTGGTAAAGAAATATTGTGTGTTATAATCACCCACATTATTATTCTTGCTGTAATTATAATTAAGATCGGCGGTCCACTCTTTATTTGCTTTTGCAAAATTGTGTTTAAAGCTCATGGTTGCACCATAGTTATAAAAGTTACCGGTGTTCTTGCTCGTTCTTTCGCCACGGTCGCTGATGGTGCCACCAGCAGTTAACAATGTATCACGGTAAGTGTTAATGACGTCGTTGGTTTTAAATTGCCCACGTACAATATTGCCTCCAATAGTAAGTGTGTTGCGGTTATCAATAAAATAATCCATACCCATACGGCCAAAAGCAAAGAAGCCTGAGTTGATGGGTTTGTTGCGTTGTTTCAGGTAAGCAGTAAAACTGCTGTCGTAATCAACACGGTCTGTTTTTACAGTACTGATAGATTTACGCATACCCAGTTGCCCGGCAGCAAAGAAATTCACTTTTTGTTGTTTCAGGTTGATATCACCGCCAACACTTGGCTTTCCACGCATATCTATACCGGCACGAATATTTCCATTGTAGCCAGCCTTGCGGTTCTTCTTCATAATGATGTTAAGGATACCGGCACCACCACCGCTGGCGTCATACTTTGCAGATGGGTTGGTAATGATCTCAACCGAAGCAATTGCGTCCGCAGGAATTTGATCCAAGGTCATTGTTGTTGGTCTTCCATCAACAAATATCTGTGGTGTTGCATTGCGTAACGAAACATTACCATCAATATCCACATTAACTGATGGGACATTTTTCATTACATCTACGGCCGTACCGCCAACACTATTCAGGTTCTTTTCTACATTAAAAACCTTACGGTCTATCTTCATTTCAAGCTGGGCCCTGCTGGCGTTTACCGTTACATCCTGCAATTGTTTTGCATCAGTCTCCAGTTTTATATTTCCGAGGTCTTTATCCACAGCGCTCAGCATGCTGCTCATATCGCCGGGTTTTGCGCCGGCCATATTCAATTGAAAGCTTACTTTTTGCTCGATCTTTTTAAAACCGATGGCAGTGATCACTAATTTGTACTGTGCCATGATGTTTACATTCTCAATACTGAATTCTCCTTTCTTGGTAGTAAGCATACCGCCAACAACAACATCTTTACGTTTTTTTGTTACTGAATCAAATTTGTTCTGAACAAGTGTTACAGATGCCGCTTCAACTGGTTTATTGCTGGCAGAGTCCAGTATCTTACCATAAAAATGCCCCAGGTTCATGTTCTGTCCTCCCATTTGCCCACGGTTTCCGCCAGGCATTTGAGCATAGGTTGTTGAAATAGCCATTGCACACACAAAAACCAGTAAAAATTTAATCGAATTGATCATTAGAAATCTTGTTTTTCAATGTTGGTATAAAAAATAATTTTGCAAAGTACCTTCTAAAATGTCACATTAATGTCATCTAGATGATGAGTGGTAGGATAAACGGGGGAAAGACGAGCCTGTTAACAAATGATTAGCTAAACAATTGCTGATTGATGAGCATATGTAACAGCCCTGTAAGAAAACCGATTGCTGCACCCAGTAATTGTATCTTAAGTAATTGTGCTTTTGCCGACTTGTAAACCAGTTCTTCGGTTTTGCTTATGGAGAAACCGGCGATCTTTTCAGACACCTGCTTTTCAATATCAAATTCTTTTTGGAGGTTGGTGATGTAGCTTTTCATTAAAACAGGGAAAAGGCTTTCCAGTTCTGTTAAAAAAGCACCTTTCAGCTGGTTAATGGTTTTATCGCCGATGAGCATAGACAGCATGGGGAAAGTTTCCTTTAAGCGAACCCTCAAAAAACTATCGATATGCGTTTCAATTTCGGGCTTCAGTTTATTGAAATTTTCAGGATCGGTTACTTTTTGTTGCAATGCATCCAATGAGAATAATTCTGTACTTACCAGCCTGCCTATCTTTTCTGCAACCAACTGCTGGTTGGCAGGAACAATGCCCTGGATCTTAATACCGGCAATACTTACAGCTTTATGCGGCCTGAAGAGCATTTTAATGGTAAGCCATATCACAAACCATCCTGTAAAGCAGGATAACAGGACCGGTAAAATGTATTGCAGCAAAGCCATTCAAATTTATTTGGGCTGCAAAGTAAGCGATTAATACAGGCGGCTCAAAATGTATTTTGAATGAGAACTGTTTTTCTTTATTTTTGCTGCCTGTTAAAAATGGTAGTCGTAGCTCAGTTGGTTAGAGCATCAGATTGTGATTCTGAGGGTCGTGGGTTCGAGCCCCATCGATTACCCTGGTAAAGTTCCCCCGAAATATCGGGGGATTTTTTTTTGGATTGATATTTGAAAGCATCAATATCTGACAGGATAAAGACATTTGTTTACCGTTCATCCTTACCGGTTTCCGAAAAACTGGTTTAACAAAACATTATTCCAAAAGTTGCGTTTACTATACCTGTAAACATGGCTTTTTCTTTACTTTTACACTATGCAAAAAATTGCGCAATTTATGATGAGTAAAAAATTTATACCAGTGATACTGGTACTTACGGCCACAAGCCTTTTTGTTGCTTTTCAAACCCAGGGAAAACCAGACGACAGGGATAACCCAAAATCCAAGTACACAAGGATCATCCGCAATGTAGGATTGTTACTGGAGCAGGGACATTATAGTCCCAAGGCCATTAATGATAACTTTTCAAAAGAGGTTTTGAAAAAATTCATTGAGGACATAGATGGCGACAAGAATATCTTCCTGCAAAGCGATATTGACGGCTTTAAAAAATTTGAGAATAAGATCGATGATGAAATTCATGGGTCAGAGCTCATTTCATTTTTTACCATCAGCGGTGTATATATTAACCGTTTAAAGGAAACTGCCGGTTTGTACACAGATATACTTGCAAAGCCTTTTGATTTTACAAAAGACGAAGAGATAATGCTTGACAGGGAAAAACTGAACAATCCAAAAACAGAAGCAGAAAGAAAAGAGATCTGGAGAAAACGTTTAAAACTTGAGACTTTAGGCAGGTATAATTCACTGCTTGAAACAAGAGAGAAAAATAAGGATTCTGCCAACTTTAAATATAAGGCCGATTCTACCCTGGAAAGAGAAGCAAGAGAAGCTGTGAAAAAACAAATGGACCGGGTTTTTTCTACCAGGATAAACCGTGAAAATAATGATGAGAATTTCAGCACATTCGTAAATGCCATTACCGGCACTATGGACCCACATACCAATTATTTTGCTCCCATTGATAAAAGAACTTTTGATGAAGGCATGAAGGGAAGCTTTTATGGTATTGGCGCTGTACTTAAAGAAGATGATGGAAAAATAAAGATCGGATCGCTAATATCCGGGGGCCCTGCATGGAAAGCTGGAATTTTAAAAGTGGAAGATGAAATTCTCAAAGTAGCGCAGGGAAATGAAGAGCCCGTGGATGTTACCGGCTATTCTGTAACCGATGCGGTAAAGATCATACGTGGTGCTAAAAAAGGCTCTGAAGTAAAGCTTACAGTAAGAAGGGCAGATGGAACAGTAACAGTAATACCCATCATCAGGGATGAAATAAAACTGGATGATACATTTGCAAAAAGCGCTATCATAAAAGGCAATGATAATAAGATCGGATATATTTATTTACCGGAGTTTTATGTAGATTTTGCCAATCCCAATGGTGCCAAATGTTCAGAAGATGTGGCCAGGGAAATTCAAAAACTGAAAGCGGAAAATGTAGATGGCATCATTATGGACCTGCGTGGTAATGGCGGTGGTTCTTTACCTGAAGTGGTAAAAATGGTTGGATTGTTCATTGAAGATGGCCCGGTTTGCGTGGTTAAAGGCCGTGATGAAGACAAACCTTATCAATGGAAAGATAAAGATAAAAACGTTTTGTATACCGGCCCGTTAACTGTAATGGTTGATGAGTTCAGCGCCAGCGCATCTGAGATATTTGCGGCGGCCATACAGGATTATAAGCGTGGAATTGTAATTGGAAGTACCTCTACTTTTGGTAAAGGAACAGTACAACGTAATATCCCTTTAAATCCCGAAAGTGAGAATGCCATGTTCAGCAATAAAGAAGTGGAAGACCTGGGATCGGTAAAACTTACGCTGCAGAAATTCTACCGCGTTAATGGCGGTGCTACACAGTTAAAAGGTGTTACGCCGGATATTGTTATCCCCGACAGGTATGAGAATTTAAAGTTCAGGGAAAAAGATAACACCACAGCTTTACCCTGGGATGAAATTGCAAAGGCCGAATATAAACCATGGACAAGTACCATCAGCAATGATGTGGTAGTTAAATACAGCGATGCCGAAATTGCTAAAAACCCTACTTTCAATAAGATAAAAGAAAATATTGACTGGCTTGAAAAGTACAGTGATAAAGCCTATCCTTTGAGTTTAACAAAGTATCGCAAGGAACAGGAGGAGTTGAAAGCAAAACAAAAAGAACTGGAAAACCTGTTCAAACTGAATAAGGATCTTTCTGTAAAGAATATTGAGGCCGATATGGCAGCAATTAATGCAGCAAAAGAAAAGATAGACAAGAATACACAGTGGCTGAAAAGGATTAGCGGAGACATTTATATTGATGAGACTGTGAAAGTGATGAATAGTATGATCACGCAGAGCACTACTGCAAAGACGAATGCATCGCCGGCAGTCAAAGAAAATTAAAAGCAAAAAGCAGAAAATAAAAATGCCGTTACATTAAAGTGACGGCATTTTTGTTTTGCAGGAATATGTTTAAGAAAGATACCTTTCTTCCATTACTTTTTTGTGGTGATAAAAATGGCCCAGTGTGGTAAAGCCCATGCTTAAAACGGTCAAAGGGTTATTACTTGCTATACCCGATGATGCAAGCATGCCTTCAGTGAAACTATCGTACAAAAAACGGGTTGACTGGCGCACAACTAAAAATTCATCAACCAGGGTTTGCCAGGGCCTGCTGTTGGCATTTGAATTATCGGCATAACTGTTCTCATCAAAGCCCGGCAGGGCAGCCGCTTCTTTACGGGCAATGGCCAATGCACGGTAATTGAAGATCCTTTCGGTATCTGTCATGTGCTGCAATAATTCCTTCAGGGTCCACTTGCCGGTGTCGTAGGCATAGGTGGACTTTTCTTCTGTTATTGAGCTTAAGAAGTCTTTGATAACCGTTAACTGGTTATCGAATGCTGTAGTAAGGTCTTCTTCAGGCACCTGGTCAACATATCTTTTAAAATAGGGGAAGTAAGTTTCTGGTAATGGTTTTGGCATGACTGGTTAATTTTTGAGGATTAAAAATACGGAAAATAGGATTTGAGATGTATTGAAGAATGATGAGCGGCCATTTTCGGAACGACAGTTTGAACTTTCGGAACGACAGATTCCATTTTCGGAATGACAGGTTCCATTTTCGGAACGATAGTTTCTATTTTCGGAATGATGGGTTCCATTTTCGGAATGACAGGAACCGATCAATAATTACTTCCTGTTCTCCATCTCATCAAAATACAGCATTACCCTTTGCCCGGCCTTTTGTTGTAACTCAACCTTATGATCAAAAAGTGTAGTTCGCAGTTTGCGATATAGCGATACTGAATTTCTTAAACTATCCAGCAGCGATCGCTTGTCATAAGCCGGAATGGTGCTTTTCAAATCATTGAGATCTTCGGTTGAGAGTTCTGTTTCAACTTTTCTTACGCCACGTGGTAAACTGCCATTCTTTATGTGCAGCAATGGCCCTAAAATATACATGCGTAAAAGCCCGAAAGCATCATAGGCTTCAAAATATTCTCCACGGCCTATTTTGGTAAGTATATAATGCACCCATGTCCAGAACCGGTCTTCAATCCATTGAAAGTCGGGGTAATGAAATTTTGCAGTGGAATTATTGATGATGTTTTCTAGTTGTCCGTCTTTATCAAGAAGCAGTACGGGCGTTTCAATACGTTTATCAAATTCATCAGGGGTTAAGAATTTTATATCAACATGCAAGAGCGGGTTATCGTACAAACAAATCAAAACCCTTGGTTCGCCCACGTGCTCGCCGGTAAAGCCTGATAAAAGATCGCCCAGGCGCTTTGCATAATCAAGCATCGTGGCTTTATCTCCTGAAACTTTTTGCCTGGTAACAAGGATAAGATCAAGATCAGAGAATTCATCCAGTTCATTGGTAAGCCATGAGCCTGCTACAGCCAGGCCGATAATATTATCGTCGGGCGCTAAGATGGTTTTGGCGGTGTTTGCAAATGCTGTTTGTATCATATTTATCTTCCTTTTTCTAAAGTTAATGATAGTAGTTAAAATGGAGTTGGCTGTTTATTTACCGGAGATATCTAATACATGATCAGTGCAGACGTTTCCCTGATCAAAAGGGATCATTTTGAGAATTTTATTGAAAATTGCTTGATTTTAACTGCTTATTTATTTACTTTTGATGACGAATGTTTAAGTTAAATTGACCATTTACTTATAGTAATTGACGATTTATTAAGAGTAAATGACTATTCCTTTATAGTAATTGTCTATTGATTGAGAGTAATTGGCTATTGCTTAAGAGTTATTGTCTGTTGATTTAAAGTAAATAGCTATTGCTGCAAGTGAAATATTCATTTCTTTAATGGAAATTTTCGTTGACCAGGTGTTTTTGGCTGATGCTGACCATTATTTATCTTAAAACCAATTAATTATGTTAGAACTTAATATTGCAAACCTGCTTAAAACCCGTGGTGTGGACAATTCCAGCCGGTATTTAGTGCAAAAGGGCATGAAGTACCACACTGTGAACCGATTACTTACCGGAAAGGTAGATAGTATGACTTATGCCACGCTTGAACAGCTTTGTTTGCTTTGTAACTGCACCCCTGATGACCTGTTTATATGGCGAAAGGATGAAGGTACTCATGTGGCCGCTGACCATAGTTTGTATAAACTGAAACCGAAGAAAAATGTGATAAGCCCCGTTGACAGGATCAAGAATTTGCCTGTGAGTAAGCTGGAGAAGTTACAGGAGTTTATGGATGGGTTGGAGAAGGAGTGAGGGGGTTTAAAATGTTGTTGGCGAGGACGCCAACAACGGCGAAGGGTTTGCTGGTTGTTGGTGATTGCCATCACTGCATTAGCTGCTGCACTAACACACAACAATGGCAATCAGTGAACTTCGGAAAATAAAGGAACATCAGCAGGGCAAAAAACATTCAGTGTATTTAGATTAGCTTCTGACTTTTCAGAGCTTTATATAAATGTTTATGGCATTCTTCAACATCATCTTTGAATTTGGCATGCAATACTCCATCAAAATCAGAAAATATTTTTGTTCCATCTTTAACTAGTAACATTACTTTTTTTCTGCCTTTTTTTGCGCAAAACCAGCCTATCTCATATATCACATTGGGTCTTGGTTGGTGATAATATTTTTCATCTACTTGTATTCTATCATCAGGAGTGCATAAAGCAATAGCATATCTGCATTTTGATCCAAACTTTTCAAATTTTTCTAGTATAGCAGTAATTTCAAAAGTGTTTTCTTCAGATATAACTATTGGTTTAAGGTTAAAGTCATAAAGTAAATTCTTTAGTCTAAGTATATTTATGGTATCATGACCATGGATTATAAAAATTTTCTTTGCGGGAAAAAGGAATTTTATATCTAACCCATTTATGAAAGGAATGTCTGTTATATCCATATATAAATATATAAAAAAATATACAGCTAAAAACAACAAATTATGTGTAGAGGTAAAATTCCAAAGAAAGTCCTTCATACTTTAGTTTCTGACAAAGCATTTTAGTAGTTTATCGGTGAGTAAACTGGAGAAATTATGGGAGTTTATTGATGTTGCTTAAATTAGACAGATGTTTGACGAACAAAAGATAGCATTTAGAAAAGCAAAATCAGACTTTAAAAATAGAGGTCGTATAACAGAATGCTTTTATCATGATAAAAGTAATTGTAAGGGAGCAATAAAACAATCTCATAGTATCCAACGCAATAATAGGCTTTCAATTATTGAAGGAGATATAAATGGTCAGCGCTTAATATATACATTTACTGAAATAGAGTATGATGAACTTGGCTCAATTGAAACATTAAAACCCATTGGGAAAAAAATTGCCTCAACATTTTTTGGATTTTGTGATTTTCATGATACAAATCTCTTTAGCCCTATAGAAAATTTTGCTTTTGACGATTCCGATTATCATTGTTTTCTTCATTCATACAGGTCATTCGCACATTCATATCATATAAAAAAAGAGGCATTAAAAGCATATAAATCTCAAGCATCGACTATTGATCATCAGAGACTTAAAAGTCTTATTTTTTGGACTGAACTTGCTGTTGTGGATTTAGAAAAAGACAAAAAGATTCTTGATGAATTAATTCAAGATAAAAATTATGACCAACTATCTTATTTCACATATATAATCCCTGAAAAATTTCCAATAGCTTGCGCATCTATAATTAATCCAGAATACAGTTACAAGAATAAGCCGCTCAACAACGATCCCAATCGTCCATATTCTGCTATTCTGCTTACTGTCTTACCAGACTATGAGCAAACGATTATTATTTTAGCGTGTCTTCCAAATGATAAAAAAGGAAACTTGTTACTTGATGAACTTAATGAAATAAAGTACCCATTACCCTTTGAAAAGGCCATATCTTCCCTACTTATTAATAATGCGGAGAACACATTCTTTGCTCCTGCTTTATGGGGTGCATTAGGAGTAGATGGTCAAAGGCAATTATGCAAAGAGCTAGATAACATGGTAAGATTAAATCCTACAACTTTTGTTCATAGCAAAATAAATTTCTTTGACAAGAAATTTTCTGCAAACAGACTAGGTATATAATAAAGTTCCTCAATGGTATTCCGTACAAGGGAGTGACAACGATGATGCCATGAAATACCAAAGCTGGTATCATAAAAAAAATCCGGAGCCATTACGCCCCGGATTCTTCAATTATATTTTGCCACTTAACCTTTTTTTGGTTTAGTCATTGTTGGCTTAGGGAGGTTTTCTTTTTTGTTTTCACCTGTTAAAGTTGATGCCAGTTTAACTGCTTCGTAAGCATTTACAATGCCGCCGGTTTTAGAGAGTTGGCTCATGGGAACTTTTTCATCGGTGCCGGGCTTGTTCACGTCTTCGGCAGGTTTCAATGCCGATTTTTCAATTACATATTTCAATTGCTTTGCCGTAAGGGTAGGGAAGTACTCCAGCGTTAAAGCTGCAATACCGGCCACCAACGGGCAGGCCATGCTGGTTCCGCTTAAGTTGCCATAGTTGGTACCACCGGGCAGTGTTGAATAGATTTTTGCACCGGGAGAAAATACATCCACTTCTTTTTTACCATAATTACTGAAAGAAGCAACCTGGCTGCCTGATAAAGGCTCGGCGCTGGCACCTACTGTAATTACATTATTTGCCCTGCCACCATTTACATAATTGGGGTTAGGAAAATTGTCTGCAACATCCACATCTTTGTTATCGTTCCCTGCAGCATGTACCAACAATACATTCTTACTTTCGGCATAAGCAAAAGCTTCATCAACCCATTGCTTTTGTGGTGAAAAACTTTTACCAAAACTCATGCTGATGATCTGTGCGCCATTGTCAACTGCATAGCGAATTGCGAGTGCAATATCTTTATCATGTTCATCGCCATCGGGCACCACACGCAGCGCCATGATGCGTACATTGTCGGCTATGCCATCCATACCCTTGCCATTGCCACGTACGGCGCCAATAATGCCGGCGCAATGTGTACCATGCATGGAAAAATTGGCCATGATATCGTTGTTACCATATTTGTAATCGGTAAGGTCATTTTCATTGTCGCCTACAATATCCTTGCGGTATGCTTTTGGGGCAACAACTTTTGCCTCTGCTTTTCTCAGTTCTCCTTCTACATATTCAATATACTCAACCAGTCCGCCAATAAATTCTTTATCAGACTGGTCCATCATGTTGTTCTTTTTCATTAAATCCAGCATTTGAGTTTTTGCCCTGCGTTCTGCAAAAGATTTTGTTACATACTGGTCAAGTTCCTTGCCGGTGAAAGTATCACGGCCCATTCCTTTTTTGAGAATGCTATCGTTTTCCAGTAAGGAAGCATACAGGTTTTTTAATTGTGTTAAATCATCAGCGTTAAATTCCTCCTCTTTGCTATCGGTGCCTTTGATCTCGGCTTTGGCTTTCATGAACATTTCATACTCATACAATTCAGCCTTTGATAATTTCGATTTATCAACTTCTTTATTATCCCATTTATCTTTCAAGCCATAATATACACGGCCACGTTCATCACTATCAGTTTTTACACTCCTGCCATCTTTGCCACCCAGAAAATTCCATCCATGCACATCGTCGATGTAGCCGTTGCCATCATCATCTTTGCCATTGCCGGGTGTTTCTTTGGGATTGTTCCAGAGAATTGATTTCAGGTCTTCGTGCAGCGTATCAATACCGGTATCAATTACCGCAACAATTACGGTATTGCTTTTAAGGTTCTTACTTTTTAAAAAAGCATAAGCTTTGTTTGCACTTACACCGCTGTATCCATCTGCTTCTTTATCCATCATGTGCCAGCTATTGGGTATGGCGCTGGTTTGTGCCGAAGCCGAAATGCCTGCAATTACCAGGGCGATAAAAATTTTGGAAAACTTGATCATATGTACATTATTTGATTAGAGTAAAATTAAATAGTATGCTGTTAACAGCCATACCGTTCATATTTATTTACAAAATTTTATAAGTTAAATTTAATACCCTGTGCCAGCGGCAGTTTATCGGTATAATTGATGGTATTTGTTTGGCGGCGCATGTATACTTTCCAGGCATCGCTGCCGCTTTCACGGCCGCCACCGGTTTCTTTTTCACCACCGAAAGCACCACCAATTTCTGCTCCTGATGTACCGATGTTAACATTGGCAATACCGCAATCGCTGCCCACCTGCGATAAGAACTGTTCGGCCTGTCGCATATTATTGGTCATGATGGCCGATGATAAACCCTGCGGAACACCATTCTGCAAGGCGATGGCTTCATCAAGCGTTTTATATTTCATGAGGTATAAGATGGGAGCAAAGGTTTCGTGCTGTACAATGGCAAAACTATTCTTTGCTTCGGCAATGCAGGGTTTCACATAACAGCCGCTTTCGTAACCCTTGCCTTTAAGTACGCCACCTTCCACAATAAATTTGCCGCCTTCTTCTTTACATTTTTCAATGGAATCGAGATACATTTTTACTGCATCTTTATCTATCAACGGGCCTACATGATTTTTTTCATTTAAAGGGTCGCCGATCTTTAGCTGGCCGTAAGCGTGCGCCAGTTTATCTTTGAATTTGTTGTATATTTTTTCGTGGATGATGAGCCTGCGTGTGGAAGTGCAACGCTGGCCGGCTGTGCCCACGGCGCCGAAAGCAGCGCCGATCAATGCCATATCCAGGTCAGCATTTTCGGTGATGATGATGGCATTGTTGCCACCCAGTTCCAGTAAACTTCTTCCTAAACGCTGACCAACAGCCGCTGCAACAGCCTTACCCATTCTTGTACTGCCGGTTGCAGATAACAATGGTATCCTTGTATCGTTTGCCATCCATTCGCCTACATTTCTGCCACCGGCAATAATGCAGGAAACACCTTCGGGCACATTATTCTTTTTGAAAACGGATTGAATGATGTTCTGGCAGGCAACAGCACAAAGCGGTGTTTTTTCGCTGGGCTTCCAAACACACACATCACCACAAACCCATGCCAAGGCAGCATTCCAGCTCCATACAGCAACAGGGAAATTAAAGGCTGATATTACACCCACAATTCCCAAAGGATGATATTGCTCATACATGCGGTGGCCGGGCCTTTCGCTGTGCATGGTCAAACCGTGCAATTGCCGGCTGAGGCCAACAGCAAAATCGCAGATGTCGATCATCTCCTGTACTTCGCCCAGGCCTTCCTGCAAACTCTTACCCATTTCATAACTCACTAATTGTCCCAGGTCCTGTTTATATTTTCTAAGCTCTTCACCAACCTGGCGTACAATTTCACCACGCTTGGGAGCAGGCCAGCTGCGCCATTCAATAAAAGCAGCTTCTGCTTTTTTAATAACGGCTTCGTAAGCTTTTGCATCGGCACCGGTTACTGTGCCTATTAATTTACCATCAACAGGGGAGAAGGAATTCAGTTTTTCACCATTGGATTTTATCCAGTTCAGGCCAGTGGAAACGCCATTATTAGAGGCTTGTAATTTCAGGGCTTTTAAAAATTTCATATAGCTGTAATTAACTTTTGAGGCTGCAAGTTAATGAATAGAAAGATACTAGATACTTGATACTGGATGGAGCACAAATAGCGAAAAGTTATTAGTGAATTGAACTGCTATCCAGTATCCAGTATCTAGCATCCAGTATCCAGCATCGGCCTTTCTAATACTGTTCATTCTCATTCGGGAAATCTTTGCTTTTCACATCGCTGATGTATTGCTTTACGGCGCCATCTATCTGCTCATATAAGTCCAGGTATTTTCTTAAGAACCTGGGTTTGAATTCAACATTAATGCCAAGCATATCATGCATTACGAGCACCTGTCCATCGCAATCGCCGCCGGCACCAATACCAATCGTTGGTATGCTCAGGCTTTCGCTTACTTCTTTTGCAAGGGCTGCCGGAATTTTTTCCAGCACAATGGCAAAAGCCCCGGCTTCCTGCAAAAGCAGGGCATCTCTTTTTAATTTGGCGGCTTCATCCGTTTCTTTTGCCCTTACCGTGTAGGTACCAAATTTATAAATGCTTTGCGGTGTTAAACCCAAATGCCCCATTACCGGTATTCCGGCACTTACGATCTTTTTAACTGAATCTACGGCTTCTTCGCCACCTTCCAGCTTTACTGAATGGCCGCCTGTTTCTTTCATTATTTTAATGGCCGATGCCAATGCAATTTCAGAATTTGATTGGTAAGAGCCGAAGGGCATATCTACCACAACCAAACAACGGTTAATACCACGTACCACGCTTTGTGCATGGTAGATCATCTGGTCTAATGTAATAGGCAGCGTGGTTTCATGGCCGGCCATCACATTGCTGGCGCTATCGCCAACGAGGATGATATCAATGCCTGCTGTATCGAATATTTTTGCAAAAGAAAAATCATAGGCTGTTATCATAGAGATCTTTTCTCCCTTGCCTTTCATCATCTGCAGAGTGTGCGTGGTTACTTTCTTGATTTCTTTTTGTACCGACATGGTTATTTGTTTTAATTAACTGAAATGCTGGTGGAGTTGGCTCTGCATTAGAATAAAACAAATCCGGGGAGCAATGAAAGTGTAAATGTAGAAAGAAAATTAATTGGAAGTGATTTTTACTGTCTTGCTAAATTGATAATAGTTGGTTAGGCGACCAACTACGGCGAGATTGATGTTGTGCATGAAAAATTGATTTTTTTCTTATTAAAACAATTTGTACTTTATGTGCCATTTCCTAACTATAAACTTCAGCATTATGACAAAGGCAGATCATTTCAGTAACAAAACTTCTCCCAAAAGAATACTCGCCCTTGATGGCGGCGGAATACGTGGTGCATTATCGCTAGGTTACCTGCAGCGTATTGAGGATATCCTGCGCCTGCAAAATGGCAACGATCCAAGGTTTCGCCTGAGCGATTATTTTGACATGGTTGGTGGCACCAGTACCGGTTCTATCATTGCAAGCTGTCTTGCTCTTGGTATGAGTGTAAAAGAAATAAAGAATATGTACATGGAACTGGGTGCTGAAATATTCGGCAAAAAATATAAATGGTGGAAGATTTTTGAAATAGATGATGTGATCAGGGCTAAATATAAAGCTGAGCCGCTTGAAGAGCAGTTGCAAAAAGTATTTGGCACCGATACTACTTTGGACAGCGATAAAATATTAACGGGACTTTGTATTGTAGCCAAGCGTGCCGATACAAACAGTGTGTGGCCACTTATCAATCATCCCGGTGGAAAATATTATAACAGCACCGAAGGCACCAATAAAGATATACCACTCTGGAAAGCTGTACGTGCCAGCGCTGCAGCGCCCAGTTATTTTTTACCGCAGATCATTGATGTGGGTGGTGGTATGAAGGAAGCTGCTTTTGTGGATGGTGGGGTAAGCATGGCCAATAATCCTTCACTACAAATGTTGATGGTGGCTACGTTGAATGGTTTTCCTTTTCAATGGAAATGGGGGGCTGATAAACTGATGGTGGTGTCAGTAGGCACCGGTATGAGCAGGTGGAAAAAGATACCTGCGAATGTTAAGAAAAATAATCTGCTCAACTGGGCATCGCAATTGCCGGATATGTTTATGCAGGATGCCAGCTGGCATAACCAGTTACTTATGCAATGGTTCAGCGATTCTCCCACGGCATGGGAAATTGATGGTGAAACAGGAACCTTGCAGAATGATATGATAGGTGCAGGAAAAAAAGGCTTAGGCCTTATACATTACCTGCGGTATAATACCTGGCTGGATGCGCCCACGCTTGATCCATTGATGAAAAAAACTTACACACAAAAAGAAATTGACGGGCTGGTTGAAATGAGCAATTCGGAAAGCCGTTTTGAATTATATGATATTGGAAGCAAAGCTGCCACAACTGAAGTGAAGGACACTCATTTTCCTTTAACTTTTAAACTATAAAACATGAATCCATTATGTTTCGTATTGATGCCTTTTGGTACTAAGACCGATGGCAACAAAAAGGAAATAAATTTTGATACTGTCTATAATAATTTTATAAAACCTGCTATCATTAAAGCAGGGCTTGAGCCTATCCGTGCCGATGAAGAAACCAGCGGGGGCTTTATACATAAGCCCATGTATGAAAGATTGATGTTTTGCCAGTTTGCAGTGGCCGACCTGAGTTTTGCCAATGCCAATGTTTTTTATGAGCTGGGTATCCGCCATGCGCTTAAGCCGTTTACCACCATCAGCATTTTTGAAGTGTGTACTAAAATACCTTTTGATACAGCGCCATTGCGTACGTTTCCGTATGTGTATGAAAATAACGATGTGCAGGATGTAGAGGCAAAAATTGAAGCGCTTGCAGCTTATATAAAAGAAGGGGTTGATTCACAAACAGAAGACAGCCCGATAGGCCAATTGATAACATCATATGAATTTCCTGATTTAGATTACCTGTTGCAGGATGCTGATTCATTCAGGCAAAATGCCATGGCTGCAAAAAACCAGAAAGAAGAATTAAGCCAGCTGGTAAAGCAATGGAAGGAGTTGGGTAAAACAAAAACAACAACGGCTGAAGAAGAGCAGAAAATAAAAGACGGGCAGCAAAAAATAATTGACAAAATAAAAGAAAAGCAGCAAGCGGAAGGGGCAAATCTCAGGCTTAATCTTGACCTGATGTATACGCTGATCAATACCTACAAGAGTGTGGGTGCTTTTAAAGAGGTAACAGAAATGCTACAGCCATTGTTGGATACGGGAAATAAGAATAATTCATTCGATAACAATATCTACATACGCCAGCAATTAAGCCTTGCATACAATAAAATTAAAAACCGTGAAGATGCAGAAAACGTTCTGAAACCAATATTAGATAAATATGGCCCAGACCCTGAGACAAATGGTTTATTGGGCTCAGTATATAAAGGACTGATGGATGATAACAAAGATGACGAAGGTTTGCTGGCTGCTTACAGAGCCAACGCCATAGATGCTTATGTTGAAGGGTTTGAAGCAGACCCCCGGGATTATTACCCCGGCATTAATGCACTTACCCTGATGTTCTTCAGTGATGAACCGGATGAACGCTTCTCTAAATTTTTTCCGTTGGTGAGTTATGCTACCGAGAGGGCATTACGTACAAAGGCAAAAGATTACTGGGCACAGGCAACCGCACTCGAACTGTCGGCACTTGGTTTAAATGAAAAGGATGCGAATAAATATTATAATGCTTCTATAATTTGTAAGCCCGATGACTGGATGAAAGAGACCACTGCAAAAAACCTGAAGAAGATCTATGATAAAGCTTCAAAAGAAAATAACGGGCAGGAGTTAGAATGGTTGAAAAGCATTACAGTAAAATTATACCCGGCAGTTTTTGAGCAGTAAATGCAACGGTCACAAAAACATAAGCATCGCCTTATTTTAATTTATATTTTGCACCCAAACTGAGTTGCAAATAGCTATGTTTTAACTTGGGTTGATTACTGCCATATTCTTCTTTTCTAACGGTATTTACTATAGAATAAGCAAGAGCGCCGGTCAGTTTTATTTTCCCTGACAAAACATAATCAATTCCTACTGTTGGATTTAAAGAAACCCCTTGCCAGGAATTTTTCCTGAATGCCGGATATGGATCACCGGCGCCAGGCGATGGATATTCAATACTAGCTCCGTATTTAGTGTTAAAAAGAAAATTGGGAATAAATGCAAGGCTTCCAAAGACATTTGTCTTTTTTGTTTTTAGAAAATTATAACCAAAGCCAACCGGAATTTGTAATAAACGATACGAAACCTCTTTTGTCCTTTGATACAAACCTGTGCCATAAGGATCAGTATAAGGAGCAGGTAAAGTAGATTCATCAATACCTATACTTGTATTCAGTTTTCTTGAAATGAAGCCTACTCCCAATGTTGTGTATAAGCGGTCTGTTAATTGATATTGGCCATACAGGTTAAATCCAATATTGAAAGAGGATTTTGAATAAGTGGTGGGAGATACAAAAGGATACTGGGATTTATAGAATGTTAACTCAGGCTGAACCTGCAAGCCTATATAAAGTTTATCTTTTTTCTGTGCATTTGTCAAAACGGGAAAAGCTGATAAAGCAAGGATCAGAAATAGTTTCATAAAACAGGTTTTGGTTATTGATAACACTACTCAGCTTAAATGTACAACACACATTATTTAAAAGCAAGCTTTAAGTTCATGCAACTTTCTTTAACCATTTGCTATACCCGTTAATAATTAATAACCCAGTTCCAGTCTATCGTTTCTCTACTTCGCTCAGGATCATTTCAACTCATCCCACATATGCTGTATCAATCCATCAACCAAACCAATTTTGGGTACATACATTTCGGTAGCCCCGGCCCAGCGCATGGCATTGGAGTAGATGAGTAAAGCGGGGAGGATCACATCGGCACGGTCGGCCCGTAAATTATAAAGCCTCATCCTGTCTTCTAAATTAACACTGCTTAATTCCCTGTGGTAATCTTTAAGCAGTTCAAGGGTGAGGGGCCTGCCTTCCTTACGTTTGCTCATGCTGAAGATCTTGTTGATATTTCCACCACTACCAATAGCTACTACTTCTTTCTGTCCTTTGGTTACGGTCTTGATGATCTCTTTCATCACTTCCCATGTCTTCTCATTAACCTGGTCCTGTAATAAACGGATGGTGCCGATATTGAATGATTCTTTAAAATTAAGTACGCCATTGCTGAAGAAAGAAAGTTCGGTACTGCCACCGCCCACATCAATGTACATATAGCTGTGGTCATTGTCCAATGTTTCGGCAATATGGTTCTCAAAAACAAGGCCTGCTTCCATATCACCACTGATCACTTCAATGGCAATATCAGTTTCAAGTTTTACTTTCCTGATTATATCATTGGCATTTTTTGCATCTCTCATGGCACTGGTGGCACAAGCCTTCACATGCTTAACCTCGTAAGCATTTATTAAGTGTTTAAATGCCTTCATGGTTTGCATAAGCATGCCGGTTCTTTGTTTGGAGATAATGCCTGTCTCAAATACATCGAAACCCAAACGCAGGGGAACCCTGATCAGATTAAGTTTATTAAAAACCGGGATACTTTTTTCGTCGGTGATCACTTCTGTAATTAATAAACGTGCCGCATTACTTCCTATATCTATGGCTGCTAATTTCAATTGTTAATCCGTTAATTGGTTAATTTGTTAATCCGTAGGTTTCAGTAATTGTTTAATCTCCTATTGTTACAAACGAAATTACGGATTAACGTTTAAACGGATTAACGGATTAACCTTTCCGGTACAGATAATTATACGTCTCCACCTGGCTGCGGATCTTTTTAGTGTTGCGGGGATTTACATACTGATTGTCGAGGTCATTATCCAGTATCCTGGCTTTGATATTGTCCTTCAACTGTATCTGCAAAATATCTTTTATTTCCTGCTGAATATTTTTTTCGAATATCGGGCAGGCTACTTCAATGCGGTGATCAATATTGCGTACCATCCAGTCGGCAGATGAAATAAAAGTTCTTTCTTTTCCACCATTGTGAAAGATCATGATACGGGAATGTTCCAGGTACTCATCTACAATACTGATCGCCTGTATGGGAACCTTGAATTTTTTATTTTCTGTAAGTAAACAACATATTCCCCTGATGACCATCTTGATTTCCACACCTGCTTTTGCGGCTTCGTATAATTTATCAATGAGCAATTCATCGCTCAGTGAATTTAATTTAAGAATGATGGAAGCAGGCTTTTTAAGCTTTGCTGTTTTTATTTCTTTGTTTATCATTTGCAAAAGCTGCCTTCTCATTCCCGTCGGACTCACCATTAAAGTTTTGCAGCTTTTTAATAAAACTATCCTGGTCTTAGGCTGTTCCAGGTAATTGAATATACGGTTTACATCGGCCATTATATTCCGGTCGGATGTAAGCAGGCAGGCATCGCTGTAAACCTTTGCAGTTCTTTCATTCAGGTTTCCGGTGCTTACAAAACCATAGTGAATGGTGCGGTTATTAACCCTCTTTTTTATTAAACAGATCTTGGCATGAACTTTTACATTAGGCACGCCCAGCAATACTTTTACGCCATTCTCTTCCAGTTCATTTTTCCATTCCAGGTTAGCTTCCTCATCAAATCGGGCACGCAGTTCGATCACCGCAGTTACCTGTTTACCATTGCGTACGGCATTGGTTAAAGCATTTACTATCTTCGACCGGTCGGCCAGGCGGTAACAGGTAATTTTAATGCTGGTCACTTCAGGGTCAATGGCAGCTTCACGTAAAAGATCAATGATACTGTCAAAAGAATGATAAGGGAAATTTAAAAGCACATCCTTTTCTAAAACAATATTGGTAACGCTGGTCACATTTTTTAAAACAGGATGAAGGAAAGGCTTTTTCCGCTGGCTTTTTTTATCAAAAACTGATTCGGGAAAATTCATGAAGTCAACAAAGTTATGAATGCGCCCGCCCGGGATAAGGTTATCCTTCTGCAAGAGACCAAGCCGGCGTACCAGGTAGGTAAGTAGCGAAGGATCGATAGACTTATCAAAAACAAAACGTACCGGTTTTCCTTTCTTACGGTTCTTTAATCCCTTTTCTATTTTTTGAATGAGTGATGTTGAGATGTCATTATCCAGGTCTATCTCCGCATCACGGGTTACTTTAATGATATGGGCAGAGAAAGTATCGTATCCAAAAAATGAAAAAATATTAGGCAAACAAAAGCGAATGATATCTTCCAGTAAAATGATCTGCTTATCAGCGTTTTTTGACGGCAGTATGATGAACCTGGGCAACCTGCGGGTTGGCACCGAAAGCAATGCATATTTTTGTGGAATAGACTTGTCTTTTTTTGAAAGCTTACAGGCCAGGTAAATTGACCGGTCATTCAACACCGGGAAGTTATGGATACTTTCGATCATTAATGGGATCACATTACTCCTGATCTCCTCATTAAAATAATCCAGGATGAATAATTGTTGTGTTCTGTTCAGTTGTGTTTCCTTAACCAGGTAGATCCTTTCTTTTTTAAGTTCCCTTAATATCTCATTCCATATCCTTTCAAATTCTTTTTGCTGTTCAATTACGATCTCCTGGATCTCTTCAATAATTGCATGTGGAGTAAGTTCCAGGTGCATTTTGGATTTTTTGCCAAATTCGATCATCCGCTTAAGTGCGGCCACACGTACCCGGAAAAACTCATCAAGATTGTTAGAAAAAATACCCAAAAAACGGATGCGTTCCCTCAGTGGTACAGTTTCATCAGCAGCTTCCTGTAACACACGGTTGTTGAACGATAACCAGCTAATATCCCTGAATATGATCTTTCTCTTATGCAAGCAAATTGAATTTAATAAGTAAACGAGGCGAATTTAAGGGCTTGCTTTTAAAACCAATATTAAGTTTTTGTGAAGAAGAAAGGGCTATTGGCTGCCGTTTTTCATCTTTTCAATAATACCGGTGGTGGAAAAGCCTTCCAGTATGGGCACAATTTTTACCTCGCCACCATTGGCCATTACTTCAGTGGCGCCAACGATCTGTTCAATGGTATAATCGCCGCCCTTTACCAACACATCGGGTAAAATTGCTGTGATCAGGTTCAACGGCGTATCTTCTTCAAATAAAATAACTGCGTCCACCATTACCAGCGATGCCATCAGCAATGTCCTGGATCCTTCATTATTTACAGGGCGGCTTTCGCCTTTTAATCTTTTTACGGATGCATCTGAATTGATACCCACAATTAAAACGTGTCCATAAAGTGCCGCCTCACTTAAAGAGGCAATATGCCCTTCGTGTAAAATATCAAAAACGCCGTTGGTGAAAACAATTTTTTTATTGAGCAACCGCCAGCGGTTAAGCTGGTGTTTTAATTCGTTCAATGAAAAGATCTTATCCGGTATAGCCTGTATTGTTTTCATTTTTTACTTTGTTAATATAAGGAAGCAATAAAAGGCAGATAAAGCCAACTACCAGTACAATAGAAGTGGCCACGCCCCATATAAGCCAACCAAAAGCTTTACCATAGGAACTGTCAATACCATATAAGACCAATGTTTGCATTACAAAAATCGGGAAGAGGCCAATTCCGTTTGGCGTAATGATCATGGCAAAAGTTGCCAGTACCAATACGCTGCAGGCAGCCCTCATATCCAATTCTACCGTATGTTCCATTGCCCTGAAACCAACATAGATCTGTAGAAGGTACATCGCCCAAATGAACAACGTGTGTGCAATGAACTGGTTCCTTTTTTTTAAACTCCTGATGGCAGTAAATCCCTGGGCAATACCTTTAAAAAAATTGTTTACTTTAAGTATGGTCTTGTTCCGGGGATATTTTTTAACCAGCAATTTTAGTGCAAAATAGATCAGCATAATTATTCCTAAAACGATCAAACCTTTTGCCCAGAATGGTATAGCGGCGCCGTCTCCAAAAGATTCTATCTTTTCCTGTATAAAACCACCGATCTTATTTACCTGGATAAGAACAGTTATGCCGATAAAGATCAAAAAGCAAAAAAGGTCAAAAGTTCTTTCAATTAAAATTGAGCCAACAAGCTTATCTACTTTAATGTGTTCGTACTTTGATAAGAAAGTGCATTTTAAGATCTCTCCTAAGCGGGGAATAGCGGCATTGGCCAGGTAGCCAACCATTGTAACCGCAAATACATTTTTAATTTTAGGATAATATTCGAGCGGTTCCAAAAGCAGTTTCCAGCGGTATGCCCGGCTTAAGTGGCTGAGCAGACTCATAAAAATGATAGGAATGATGAGCCAGTAATTGGCATTTCGTAATGCCGAAATGAATTGGGTTCTCTGCTCTGCGGTCATTCCTTTGAGCTGCCACCAAACCAAAAAAATACCGGCGCCTAAAAAAAGGGTGTATTGTAATATGGAGATTAACCGCTTGTTCATATTTACTACAGAAAATAATGTAAAATAGTGAATTCAAACTAATAATCCCGATTTGTAGCACGATGAGATCCAGTTTAGGTTGCATATAAAAAAACCGCTCCGTTTTACAGGGGCGGTCGTTGTAGTGTACGGAGTGATAATTCTTATTTGATTAATTAGGGCATCGTTATTAGTTCAAATCTATTGTGATTAATTTTCTGACAGCAAACATATTTTTTATCTGTAGCAAAAAAACTTATAAGTGTTCATTAATGGCGATAACTGTAGCAATCTGAGTTTCGGCAATTTTATTGCCAGGTACGAATGTTTTATTTGAGCATTTGTATTTCTATCTTTACTTTAATGAGCCTGAAAATAATAATAAGTACCATATTTCTCATCACGCTTGGTTTTTGTGCACCTGCGCAACAAAAAGAATTTGAATTCAAAAATTTCACCCAGGAAAACGGCCTGCCGAGCAATGAAAGTTATTTTGTTTATCGGGATAGCAAAGACTTTTTATGGATAGCAACCGACCAGGGTGTAGTGAGGTACAATGGAAACAAAATGGAACGCTTTAACCTGCCAGATAATGTAGTATTTAAAATAAGGGAGGATAATAAGGGTAGGGTATGGTTTTTTTCTCACACCGGAAAACTGGCTTATTTTTTTAATGGCGTCATTTATCCTTATAAATACAATGACAGGATCGTTAAAGCTTTTAAGACTATTGTAATTTCCAATGCATATATAAATGACGATGATGAAATTATTATCAATTCAGCTTTTGAAAACATTAGGATATCAAAAGAGGGTATCATCTTAAGGGAGAGCTATACGTATTATAAGAAGGATAGTAAAATTGATTCTACTATTATAACCGTTCGCAAGATCAAAGGGAATGAAGGTTTTGTACAGGTACAGCGGTACAATAATGCCGTACCTGATAGTGTTTATATAAAACTTACGACTAATGGCCGAACTGTTATATATAAAATTTTAAGTCCGCCTGGTCTACATGCTCAGTCTGGTTGTAAAACATCAAACGGTAAAGATTTTTTTTTCTTTTATGGAAATACGCTCATTAAATTATATGCGGATGGCAGTTCTAAAGTGAAATATTTTCCTTCAGTGATAGCTTCGATGGAAATCGATAAAAATATCTGGCTAGGCTTTATGAAAACCGGAACGGTTTTGCTGGATACTGGATTACAGGTTATTTATAAAGACCCCTCGCTGAAAGACAAAACAGTTACATCTATCAGAACTGACCATGAAGGTGGGGTCTGGTTCTCAACTCTTGAGAAAGGTGTTTTTTATCTTAAAAATTCAAGTATCAGTCACCTGGCAGGTGATAGTTCCCTGTCTCAGCCTGTGTTTCGTTTTTTTGCCGCAAACGACAACAATTTGCTATTTGCCAATTCAAATGGCGTTTATAACCTCTCCGGTAATAGCATTTCAACTGCAGTAAGCCACACCCACAAAAAAGTTACGGATCTTTTTATTGATAATAACAGGAATGTAATTGTTGCGGCTTCTATGAACCATACTACATGCGGTCCGGGGGAATATTATAAAAGCGGGGATAAAAAATATGGCAATGTTTTTTTTATTAATTCAGTTTCAGAAATAATATCACCCGTAGAAAACTGGTATCTCTTTAACCAGTATAGTGGTATTTATGAATTTAAGTTGAATGCCGGCCTCAGGGGCACAAAGCAACCTACATGCCTGGATTGGAGTATTGTTGATACTACAATTTCCAGCCCGGGGTTTTTATTTTTAGATTCACGAAAACAGATATGGAAAGGAACGATTAGTTCTTTGTATAAATTTAATGCACTCGAGAATTCCCTGGTAGAATTTAAGCCCCGGGATACTTTATTTAAAAATGGGTTTACTTGCATGCGGCAGCTCGAAAATGGCATATATGCAATTGGAGCCCGTTTTGGGGGTATTGTTTTAATGCGTGATACTTCTGTTATTGCCAGGATAACAGAAAATGAAGGCTTGTTAGGGAATTCGGTAAAGTACCTGTTGCCACTTAAAGACAGGCTATGGGTGTCAACGGCAAAAGGTATCTCTATTATCAGTTTTCAATCTTACAACCCGGTTAAATATACCATTACCAACATTGGAAAAAATGACGGTTTTAATGATCTGATAATTTATCAATTAATGTTATACCAGGGAAATATACTTGCTGCAACCAGCAATGGTATTTATGAAATTGACCAACCTGAACAATTCCTGCAAAGAGTACCTAAAACAATTCCACTTTATATCAATACCATCAGTTACTATAAAGGAGATACAAGTGGGATAAGCAAAATAACACTGCCTTACAATAATAACAGGCTAGTAATACGATATAGCGCTGTTTGTTTCAATTTACCGGAGGACATAAAGTATTATTATCGTTTCGATAACAGGGATACTACCTGGTACGAGATTGCATCTACTGAACTGGTAATGGAAAACCTGATCCCGGGTATTTATAACCTGGAGATCAAAGCTGCTATACCGGGAGAGCGGCGCTTTTCAGATATACAAAAATTGCAGATAATAATTGAAAAGCCCTGGTGGCAAAACAGCTGGCTGATTGTAGCAGGTTTATTTATTATTGCAGGTGTTGTTTACCTGGTCTATAAAAACAGGATAAAGAAAATAACAGCAAGAGAAAAGGAGAAAACGGCGTTGAAAAGTAAGATGATCGAAATGGAGCAAACTGCCCTGCGGGCGCAGATGAACCCTCATTTTATTTTCAATTGCCTTACTTCTATACAACAACTTGTAGTTACGGGTAATAAAACTGAAGCCAATGAATACCTGGTAAGGTTTGCAAGGCTCATACGTAAAACACTGGATCTTTCCGGCCGCTCATTTATTACCATTGAAGAAGAAACAAACTATTTAAAAGAGTATCTCATCCTGGAGCAATTGCGTATTCCGGGCCAGTTTGAGTTTTCCATCCATACCGATGAAAATATTGATACACTAAAAACTGAAATTCCCAATATGATGTTACAGCCTATCGTTGAAAACAGTATCAGGCATGGCATTAAGCACTTAGATAATAAAAGAGGGTATATTACTATTGAATTGAAACGGTCAAATGATAATATCATTTGTTTAATAACTGATAATGGAGTAGGCAGGAAGAAACTGAAAGAAGCGGATGGAAAATACTTCAATGAAAACAAAAGTTTTGGGATGGACATAGTGAACAAGCGTCTCGAAGCTTTATCTTTTCATCCTACGAATGAAAGTATGCTTGAAGTAGAAGATCTATATGACCAGGCAGGTTTGCCAACAGGCACAAAAGTAACCATGCGATTACCATTTAAAACCAGATAATTATGATAAGTGCCATACATATTGAAGATGAACCCAGGAACATCGAATTGCTGGCAAGCCTTGTTAAAACACATTGTAGTGATATGGTTAACCTGGTTGGCAATGCCAGGAACATTAAAGATGCCATTAGCCTGATCAAATCAAAAAAGCCACAATTGGTTTACCTGGATATTGAGCTGAACCAGGGAAATGCTTTTGAATTATTGGAAAAACTAAAGGAACAGGATGAATTCAATTTCCAGGTAATTTTTATTACAGCTTTTAATGAGTATGCAGTAAAAGCGTTCCGGTACAATGCAATTGATTATCTTTTAAAACCGATCAGTATTGATGAGCTTACAGATGCTACCAAAAAAGCGATAATCAAGACTACTCAATCATCAGGGAACGATAATATCCTGGAAACGATCCGCCAGCTAAAGCTGAATTTCAATTCTCATAAAATAGGTTTGCCGGTTGCTGATGGTGTACTTTTTATCAATACAGAAGAGATCATAAAAGTTGAGGCTAAAGGGAGTTACAGTGTACTTCATCTTTTGAACGATAAAAAAATAACATCAACCAAAAACCTGAAAGACCTTGAAAATATTTTACCTGAAAACTTATTTGTAAGGGTTCATCATTCCTGGATAATCAATATAAAATTCCTGAAAAAATATTACCGGGGTAAAAACAGTTATATGGAACTGGAAGATGGAAGTACGGTATCGGTCTCGGTGAGAAAAAAGGGAAAATTCCTGGATTTTCTATAGTACCTGCTTATTATTATTCCTCCTGAAACAAAAGTAAATTGTCGATCAACCTTACGGCTCCTAAAAATGCTGCAGCAACTGCAATCAGCCTTCTTTTTCCATCCCATTGAGTAATGATCTCCAGGTTATCTGCATCGGCTATTTCTACATAGTCCACCTTAAAACCGGCATTGGTTAAATTATTCACTGCAGTTTGTTTTAATTCAGCCAGATCGCCCGGTTTGATATTGCTTTTTAAATAAGATAAGGTTTCAAATATTTTAAGTGCATGTTTTTTTTCTTCATCAGTTAGTCTCATGTTTCTGCTGCTCATGGCAAGCCCGCTGGTTTCCCTTAGTGTAGGGCAGATGTGGATAGTCGTTTTGATATTTTCCTGCTCAACCAGTTTTTTAATAACCATACATTGCTGGTAATCTTTTTGTCCCAGGTATAGGTCATCAGTTGGAATAATATCAAGCAGCCTGTGTACCACCAGGCAAACGCCCTGGAAATGCCCCGGCCGGTACTTACCTTCCAAAACTGTTTCTAAATAACCCAGGTCATAGGTCTTTGCATTTCCTGTTCCCGCAGGATACATTTCCGAGACCGAAGGAAGGAACAATACATCGCAACCTGCTTTTTCCAGGGCATCAATATCTTTTTCGATGGTAGAAGGGTAATTGTCAAAATCTTTGGTATCGTTAAACTGTGCCGGGTTCACAAAAATGCTGCAAACCGAAATGGCATCAGCTTCCTTTGAAGTTTGTATCAAAGAAATATGCCCCTGGTGCAAGGCTCCCATTGTGGGCACAAAACTGATCCTTTTGCCGGCTGTTTTGCTTTTCAGCAGCCAGCCCTTAATATCATCAGCTTTCTTAAATAATATCATATTGGTATCAATTACACTTCAAATGCCTGTTGAATCTGATTTTCCCGAATAAATATCGTACTTTTGCAGCCGTTTCTAAAATATTATAGCAACAAACCAAGCGTAAATGAGTACAAAGAAAAGAATTTTATTTATTGCAAATGAAATGTCGCCTTATCTGGAACTTACTGATTTTGCGGAGATTGTAAATAAACTGGCAGTAAAATCTAATGACAGCGGAATGGAAGTACGCTGTATTATGCCCCGGTTTGGCGTGATAAATGAAAGAAGGCACCGTTTGCACGAGGTTGTACGCTTATCGGGTATCAACGTTACCATCGACAACGATGACTATCCTTTAATAATTAAAGTGGCATCGCTGCCTAATGCAAGGTTGCAGATCTATTTTTTAGATAACGATGACTATTTTAAACGTAAATCGATCTTTACAGACGAAAAGGAAAATTGGTTTGATGATAATGGGCTGAGGACCGTTCTATTCTGTAAAGGTGCTTTGGAAACAGTTAAGAAATTCGGCTGGCCACCGGATATTATTCATTGCAGCGGCTGGATGACCGGCTTGATACCGATGTTCATCAGGAACGCTTATAAAAAGGAACCTGTTTTCAGTAACAGTAAGATCATTTATACTATCGGACAAAATACGTTTAAAGAAAAACTGGAAAAGGATTTTCTGAAAATGGCAACCATAAATGACCACGTTACAAAAAAAGAACTGGAACCATTTAAAGATATGAACAATACGGCCCTGTTTGCCGGAGGCGCCACTTATGCCGATGCCATTACATTTGGTGCCGAAAAAGTAGATAAAAAACTGGTTGAACAATTTGCAAAGGTGAAAGGAAAAAAGGTTTTAAAATACAACGCAGAAAGTGATTTAACAGACTATTTGCAATTGTATTCCGAACTTGCAAAGTAGAAACCAAACCGCTATTTCATAAAATTATTATTGTGCAAAAACGTATTCTGCCCTTAGCTATAACTGCTTTACTTATCTCATTAATTGGCTGGAATTGTACCAAACTGGATACTACCGATATAGGCAGCGATCTGCTACCGGCTGTTGATAATGTGCATACATTTGATACTACACTCCTTATTAATACTACCCAGGGATTTTTTAACGACTCTACCACGATAGGTAAATATGATGATCATGCCGTTGGCAGCATTACCAACGACCCGCTTTTTGGCAGGACTACTGCAAATATCTACATGCAGTTGAAACCACCATTTTACCCTTATTATTTTGGAAATCCCAATGATACATTGGTTGCTTTTGACTCTGTAGTGTTGTGTTTAAAATATGCAGGTTTTTGGGGCGATAGCCTTTTGCCTGTTGGTTTGGAAGTAAGAGAAGTAAGTGATAATCTTTTCAGGGATCGGGGCGATTCTATATTTACTACTGCTTATAAGCCAAATGTTTCAGGAACTATTTTAGGCTCAACCAATGTTGATGCAAGGAAGATGACAGATACTATACGTTTAAATAATGGAAGGGATAAAGTTGTAAACCAGATCCGTATCAAACTATCTGCTCCATGGGTTGCAGATCTGTTTAACCGCGACAGTATTAAAGCAAACTCGGTAAACAATGCTTTTTTTAATGATTCAATTTACCGGCGTTTTTATAATGGTATAGCCGTTGTTGCAACCGGAACAGGAAATGGCTTATTATATGCCAGTCTTTCCGATACTGCCACCAAACTGGAAGTTCATTATAAAAGAAAGAATGGAAATGGAGGTAAGATTGATTCTGTTTATAGCTCATTTAGGCTTAATCCGGTTTACGGAACGAGCCCTGCAAATGCTCCTGTATCTGCTACAAGTAATTATATATTGAGAACCAGGGCCGGATTTCCTGTTAGCAACCCGGTTTCGACCGAACATTACCTGCAAACAGCACCGGGCACATTTGTAAACCTTAGTATTCCGGGCCTTGCAGGTTTATCTAACCGTGTTGTACATCGTGCAGAGATCATAATTGAACAAATACCAACTGACCCGATACTGGATGAAAAATTCTCAGCACCAAATTTCCTTTACCTTGATCTGAAAGATACAGGAACAACAAATAAATGGAAACCGCTGTATTTTGATCTGAACACTTCTGAAGTGTATAGCCCCGATAATATTTTTAGCTATATGCCTTCGCAGATAGACTATCAATATTATGGAGGATTCAGAAGAAGTAAAACCGATCCGTTGACAGGCGGCCTGCACAAGTACTACAATTTTAATATTTCCCGTTATGTGCAGCGCATCGTAACACAACACACCCATGTTTATGATATGAGGTTGTATGCACCATTTAACCTCAATTATCCGCAATACTCTAATGCTTTTATACCTTATGGCAATAATATTGCTTTTGGCAGGGTAAGGATAGGAAGCGGATCGAATCCTAATTACAGGCTAAGGCTGCGAATTGTATATTCTAAACTTTAATTGTACACAATATTTAAAGGTCCTCCCCATTTTAAGGGAGGACTTTGTTCTTTAACACATACAACCTTATCTTTGCAATCTTAAAAAAAAAATATGCCATATTTATTTACATCAGAGTCCGTAAGTGAAGGACACCCGGATAAAGTTGCAGATCAGATCAGCGATGCACTGATCGATAATTTTTTAGCTTTTGATCCCACCAGTAAAGTGGCCTGCGAAACATTGGTTACAACCGGCCAGGTTGTATTAGCAGGAGAGGTTAAAAGTAAGGCATATCTTGATGTACAGGAAATAGCCCGTGGTGTTATCCGTAAAATAGGATATACCAAAAGTGAGTATATGTTTGAAGCAAACTCATGTGGTATCCTTTCAGCCATTCACGAACAGAGCGGTGATATTAACCAGGGTGTTGACCGTAAAAAGAAAGAAGAGCAGGGTGCAGGTGACCAGGGAATGATGTTTGGCTATGCAACCAACGAAACTGATAATTACATGCCTTTGGCATTAGACCTGGCTCATTATATTTTAATTGAAATGGCTGCAGTACGCAGGGAAAACAAGCAGATAAAATACCTGCGTCCTGATGCAAAAAGCCAGGTTACTTTAGAGTACGATGATAACAACCAGCCTGTAAGAATTGAGGCGATCGTAGTTTCAACACAGCATGATGATTTTGCGGCTGATGACAAAATGCTGGCAAAGATCAAAAAAGATGTTATCAATATAGTGATACCAAGGGTAAGAGCAAAATACCCAAAGTACGATCATCTTTTCAACAACAAGATAAAATATCACATTAACCCAACCGGTAAATTTGTTATTGGTGGGCCTCATGGCGATACAGGCTTAACAGGCCGTAAGATCATTGTAGATACTTATGGTGGTAAAGGTGCACATGGTGGTGGTGCTTTTAGCGGTAAAGATCCCAGTAAGGTAGACCGCAGTGCTGCTTATGCAACACGTCACATTGCTAAAAATCTGGTAGCTGCAGGTTTGTGCGATGAGGTTTTGGTACAGGTTTCTTATGCTATTGGTGTGGCACAACCTACCAGTATCAATGTAGTAACTTATGGCACTGCCAAAGTTGATTTAACCGACGGGCAAATTGCTGATAAAGTGATGAAAATGTCTTGCTTTGATATGCGTCCTTACTTTATTGAGCAACGTTTAAAATTGCGTAACCCTATGTACAGCGAAACTGCAGCATACGGGCACATGGGGCGTAAGCATGAAACAGTTGAAAAAACATTTACTTCACCAGATGGTAAAGTGGTTAAGAAGAAAGTTGAATTGTTTACCTGGGAAAAACTGGATGCAGTGAAAGAAGTGAAGAAAGTATTTGGACTGAAATAAGTAACCTGTTTTTATAACAACCCTCTCCAGACAGAGAGGGTTTTTTATTTTATTTAGAGTTAAATTTGAAAAGTGAAAAATTTCCGCCAACAACATCATCGCCCCAAAAAAAGCAGCTTGGTCATTGGCCGTAAAGCGGTTACCGAAGCCATGCAAACCGGTAAACAACTTGAACGTATTTACCTGCAAACCACCGTGCATGGCGAAGGCATTGATGAAATAAAAAAGCTGGCCGAAAAAACACAAACACCTATCAATAAAGTACCGGTTGAAAAGCTCAACAATTTTAATGTAAGCAACCACGAAGGCTGTGTGGCGCTGATTGCCAAAGTACAGTACCAGGACCTGCAGGATGTAATATCTTTTGTAGTAGAAAAAGGCGAAGTGCCTTTGCTGCTTATCCTGGATGGGGTTACTGATATCCGCAATATTGGTGGTATTGCCCGTAGTGCTTACTGCTTTGGTGTTCATGCAATCATTATTCCCGATAAAGGTGTAGGTGCATTGAATGAAGATGCTGTATTGACTTCAGCAGGTGCTTTAGAAGAAATTGCCGTATGCCGTGTCAGCAGCCTGATGAAAACCGTTGACGACCTGCACATGAACGGCATTAAGGTTTTTGCCAGCGAAATGAAAGCTGCAAAAAAAACATACGATTGTAATTTTGCCGAACCCTGTGCGATCGTGATGGGGGGAGAGGAGAAAGGAATCTATCCCGCATTTTTAAAGATCTGCGACGAAAAATTCCAAATACCGATGACCGGCGATTTTGATTCATTGAATGTATCAGTAGCAACCGGAATAATATTGTACGAAGTAATGAAACAACGTTCATGAATGCAGGTAATACAATAAAACTAATTGAATGTCCACGTGATGCCATGCAGGGCTGGCCGCATTTTATCCCAACAGAAAAAAAGATCGAATACATCAATGCTTTACTGAAGGTTGGTTTTGATACGATCGATTTTGGCAGTTTTGTTTCGCCAAAGGCGATACCGCAAATGGCGGATACCAAAGAAGTAATTCAAAAAGTAGAAATTCAAAATTCAAAAACAAAATTGTTGGCAATTATCGCCAATGAAAGAGGGGCGCAGGATGCTGTTGTGTTTGATGAGATCAGTTACCTGGGCTTTCCATTTTCTGTTTCTGAAACTTTTCAAAAAAGAAATACCAATTCTACTATAGCTGAATCATTAAACAGGGTAGAAGAGATACAAAATCTTTGCATAAAAAATAAAAAGGAACTGGTAGTTTATATTTCCATGGGTTTTGGAAACCCTTATGGGGATGTTTATAATGAAGCTATAGTTTTTGATTGGGTGAATAAACTGGTGGATATGGATATCACAATAATATCCCTGGCCGATACAGTTGGCCTGGCAACCAAGGAACAGGTTTACCAGGTTAACAAACACCTGGTTGATTCATTGCCCGAAACAGAGATTGGTGTTCACTTACACTCAACACCAGCGAACTGGAAAGAGAAAGTGGATGCGGCTTTACAGGCCGGTTGCAAACGTTTTGATGGTGCACTAAAAGGTATTGGCGGTTGTCCTATGGCCGATGATGAATTGGTGGGTAATATGGATACCGAATTGATGATACCTTATTTTGAAGAGAAAAATTTATTGAAAAATTTAGATAAAGATGCTTTGAGAAAATGCAGTTTCTTAGCTTCTGAAATATTCGTGTAATTAGTGTAATTCGCATAATTAGTGTCTATGGACTTTCATTTAGAATTTACTCCCAAACCTTTTGATATCAAGATCAACCATCAGCAAAACCTATTGCTAATTGGGTCATGTTTTACAGAACAGATCGGTACAAAACTTGCCAACCATAAATTTACTGTGCTTGATAATCCCAATGGTATTTTGTTTAACCCGGTGAGCATTACGAAATCCATTTCATCTTATATCAGTAATAAAAAATACACCCAAGCAGATCTGTTTTACCAGAACGAAAGTTGGAACAGTTGGGAGCATCACAGCCGCTTTTCTCATCCTGATAAAAAAAAATGCCTGCAAGGCATTAATGACTCACAAACAAAGGCGCATGATTTTTTAAAGAAGGCAGATTGGTTGCTGATAACACTGGGCTCAGCCTTTGTGTATGAATTGGAGAACAAAGAAGTAGTTGCCAATTGCCATAAAGTACCAACAGATAAATTCAAAAAACGGCTGTTACCTGTTGAAGAAGTGCTTACAGGTTTGCAGGCAATGATAGAAGAGACTGTTGTTTTTAATCCCGGCCTAAATATTATTTTTACCATCAGCCCCGTAAGGCATTTACGTGATGGTTTTGTGGAGAACAACCGCAGTAAAGCAACACTGATACAAACTGTACACCAACTGGTTGAAAAGAATACTAACTGCTTTTACTTTCCGGCATATGAACTGGTGATTGATGACCTCCGTGATTACCGGTTTTTTGCAGAAGATATGGTGCATCCCAACTATGCAGCTACAAACTATGTTTGGGAAAAATTTATCGCAGCCTGTATTGATGAATCATCGCAGCAGTTAATGAAAGAGATAGCAGTGATCGTTGCTGCCAAAAATCACAAACCATTCAATCCAACATCTGAACAGCATAAAAAATTCCTTCAAACCAATTTAGAGAAAGTAAAAAAGCTGCAACAACAATTGCGTTATTTAAATTTGAAAGAAGAAGAAGAGTTTTTTAGTCAAATGAAATCTACAATCTAAAATCTTCAATCTTAAATACCTTAGTGTATCCTGTCACCTCTTACTTCCATTTCCTTCATTAATTCCTTTTCATATTTCAGCCATTCGGCCCAGCGCTTACGCACAATTTTTTTATCTAAATAATGCTCGGCAAGCGTAATGAATAAAGTGTAGTGTCCTGCTTCGCTTTCCATAAATCGCCGGTAAAAATTACGCATGTAAGCATCATCCAATCCTTCACTCAATCTTTTAAAACGTTCGCAGCTACGGGCTTCTATCAATGCCATAATAAGCATCTGGTCTAAAAACCTTTCCTGCGGGCTGCCATCTTTTTTTTGAAATTGCAGCAGGCTGTTTACATATACATCCTTACGCTGCTTACCCAGTTTAAGGTTTCTCTTTTTTAGTTCTGCTATCACCATTCTGAAATGCCCCCATTCTTCAGTAACAATAGGCGCCAGTTCTTCTACCAGTAACTCTTTATCAGGATTTTTAGTGATCAGCGAAATGCAGGTGGTTGCAGCTTTTTGTTCACAGTAAGCATGGTCGGTTAAAATTTCATCCAGCTGTAATTCAGCTAAATTTACCCACCTTGGGTCGCTGGGTAATTGTAATCCTAAAATATTTTTGATGTCGGCAGATAGATCTTTCATACCTGCAAAAATAAAACAGCCTGGCTGTAAAAGCCAAACTGTTTTAATATATATATGGGGAGTTATTAATTTTGCCTTGATACTGAAAACAGTCCGATGCCGGTTGTTTCGGTTCCCAATCCAATAGTACCAACCATGGTATTTGAGCCTGCAGTAAACTTACCGGATAATGTGTATTGGGCAGTAGCGGAAATGTAAGTGTAAGTAGCCCGAACACTGTCTCCTACCATTGTCCAGGTGCCGTTTGCATTATCAACTGCTACGTTGTTATTTCCAATTATGTCAACAGTTCCGTTTGCTTTAAAGGTTAAAGTAAAAGCATAAGTTGGTACCCCGGGTGTTGTTCCATATTGGCCTGTACCAGTCCATGTGCCTTGAACGGTTGAATTATTTGTGTTGTTATCATCATCATCTTTATTGCATGATGCAATTAAGAATACTATTGCCAATGCAGGTATTAAAGTAAATAAGATCTTTTTCATAGTTTTTGTTTTTAAAGAGTTGAAAGAATTTGTGTTGCTATTAGCCGTTAAACAAACATCATACCATTGCGGTATAATGTGAGTATTTTGTAAATGCTTCTTTATTAAATAACTAAAGATCAGCTGATCCGCGATTGAAATTTAAACCAGGCAGGCTTCAATAATTGAAGCAAAACACAGTATTATAGCATATTTTAGTATTTTACAGCAAATAACTGGCTTATATGAGAATTGTTCCATTTCTAATTACCACTGCTATCTCAACTGCATTAGTAATTACTCTAAATACCCGGCTAACAATTGGAGGTATTGAAGCTCCTGCTTTTGGAAGTTTTTTAAGTCCGCAACATGGCTTTTGGCAAAATGCTGAGCCTGTTTCTGAAAATTTTACCGCCGATCTTAAATTTCCTCAACTGAATGGTAAGGTAGCTGTATACCTGGATGACCGGCTGGTGCCACACATTTTTGCCGAGCAGGAGAACGATGCCTATTTTGCACAAGGATACCTGCATGCAAAATTTCGCCTGTGGCAAATGGAACTGCAAACATTTGCAGCAGGAGGAAGAGCAAGCGAAATTCTTGGAGAGAAAGGACTGGAGCATGATCGTGAGTTCAGGCGCCTGGGAATGGTGTATGCGGCAGAAATTGCTTTACAGGAAGTAGAAAAAGACCCTGTAATAAAATCACAGTGTGATGCTTATACAGCCGGTGTGAATGCATACATAGAAACGCTAACAGAAAGTTCACTTCCCCTGGAGTATAAATTAATTGGTTATAAGCCCGAAAAATGGAATAATCTAAAAACATCGTTGTTCTTAAAATACATGAGTTATGACCTGGCTGCACATGATGATGATTTTGAACTGACAAATGCAAAAAGTTATTTCAGTCCAGATGATTTTATAAAACTGTTCCCGGCTATACAGGATTCCTTAGATCCGATCATACCGAAAGGAACCATTTATGAAAAACAAAAAGTATTTCCTGTAGCACCTGCCAATGTTGATTCCGTTTATTTGAATAGCCGTGAACTGGCGGTATCCGAACCTTCAAAGCCAGACAGGGATAATGGAAGCAATAACTGGGCAGTGAGTGGCAGCAAAACAAAAAGCGGTGCCCCTATTTTATGTAACGATCCGCATTTGGGATTAAACCTTCCTTCGCTCTGGTACGAAGTACAGATATCAACACCATCCTTTAATGCTTACGGGGTAAGCTTTCCGGGGGCACCGGGTGTTATCATTGGCTATAATGATAGTTGTGCTTTTGGTTTTACCAACGGTGGCCGCGATGTAAGGGATTATTTCGAAATAAAATTTAAGGACGATACAAGAAAAGAATACCTTTTCAATGGAGATTATCATGCAACTTCATTCAGGATAGATACCATCAAAATAAAAAACAAGCCAAGTTTTATTGATTCAGTTGCTTATGTACAATTAGGCAACGACTGGTGCCCGGTGATGTACGATAGATCGTTTTCGGGTGGTAAGAACACAAACAATAAATACTATGCAGTTCGCTGGAAAGCACATGATGCCAGTAGTGAATTGAAGATATTCAACATGCTGAACCATGCAAAGAATTATGCTGATTATTCGGCTGCAGTTACCAACCTGCATACACCCGGCCAGAACTGTGTGTTTGCAACCAAGAGCGGCGATATAGCTTTGCGTACACAAGGTGAGTGGCCCGCCAAATGGAAAGGGCAGGGCGATTTTGTAATGCCTGGTTATGATACCAGTTATTTATGGCAGGGTATGATACCGCAGGATGAAGTGCCTTATCAATACAATCCTGAAAGAGGTTTTGTAAGCAGTGCCAATCAAAAACCAGTTGATGATAATACCTATCCTTATTATCTGGGAAGAGATTATCCGCCTTATCGTGGTTACATCATTAACAAACGCCTGAATGCAATGAACAATATTACACCGCAGGATATGATGGCTTTGCAGACTGATAATTTTGATCCGGGAGCAGCCATGGCAAAACCTTTTATTGTTGCGAATATCAGAGAGAATGATCTGAACGCTTCAGAGAAAAAGTATTTTGATATTTTGAAGAACTGGGATTGCAGGAATGATGTTGGCTCAAAGGGTACTTCGGTATTTGATGCATTCTGGAATAAGTTTGATTCAACAGTTTATAGTGATGAATATGCAAAGGCTCCTAAAGTAGTTATGCGCCCTTTTTTCAGCACATTGGTTGAATCGATACTGAAAGATTCGGCCTACAAATTTTTAGATGATATTACAACACCCCAGGTTGAAACCCTGGCAGATGATGTAAATGCAGCATTTAAAAAAGCTGTGCCGGTGCTTGAAAGATTAGAAGCTGCCGGTAAACTGGATTGGGAAAAAAATAAAGCAACCCGTGTTAACCACCTGGCAAAACTGGCGCCTTTTAGCAGGTTGAATTTGCCGATCGGTGGTGGTTACCGCAGTATTAATGCAACCAAGGTTGATCATGGTGCAAGCTGGCGCATGGTGATAAGCCTCACGGCTGAAACTGAGGCCTACGGTGTATATCCCGGCGGACAAAGCGGTAATCCCGGAAGTAAATTCTACGATAGTTTTGTTGATCAATGGGCTGCCGGAAAATATTACTCGCTGTGGATGATGACCAAAGAACAAACAGGTGATAAACGTGTAATTGCAAAAATGAGTTTTAGTAAATAATCTGAAACACGCCGGTGCAACCATTAACTATTAACCATTAACTATTAACAAAAATGAAATTCTTCATCTCTCTTATACTAACCATTTTATTAAGCTTTGCCGCCTGCTTATTTCTTCCCTGGTGGAGCATTGCAATTGCAGCATTTGTTGTTGCTGCTTTAATTCCACAAAAACCTTTTAAAGCTTTTCTCACTGCCTTCATAGCTTTGTTTTTGTTGTGGGGCGGATTAAGTTTCTGGATGAGCAATAATAATGATCATATACTGGCCCATAAAGTATCGCAACTGATCTTAAAAATGGATAATCCCTTCGCCCTGGTATTGGCAACTGCTTTGATCGGTGCACTGGTTGCAGGTTTTGCGGCATTGGCAGGCAGTTACCTGCGCAAAACCAAAGCATAAAGTTTAAAAGGTTAACAAGTTCAAAAGGTTTAACAAGTTTACGGGTTAACTTTTTAAACTTATTGAACATCTCCAACTTTTGAAACCTATTTTTACAGTTTCAGTAACAAAATCAACGTTAATTTTGCGATACTCAAAATAAATTATGCCCAAAGCTTTATTGTTCTTTTTTCTTTTTATTGCCAATACCTCATCAGCCCAAAAAATTTACGGTACTGTTTTTTCAGATAGAGGCGACCTGTTGCCATACGCTTCTGTTACCATCAAGGGAACATCCATTGGCACCAGCGCCAACAATAAAGCAAAATTCTCTTTCTCGGTTGCACCCGGTACTTATACAGTTGTCTGTCAGCATATCGGTTTTAAGGCACAGGAAAAAAATATCACTGTAAAAAATGAAGATGCAGAGATCACTTTCATTATTGCCCCGCAACAACTGGATATGACCGAAGTGATAGTGAAGAGTGGCGAAGATCCTGCTTACGAGATCATCAGGCAGGCAATTAAAAAAAGACCTTTTTATAATGAGCAGGTTAAAAGTTTTGAATGCGGATTGTACACCAAGGATATGATGAAGTTGCGTAAACTTCCAAAACAAATAATGGGGCGCAAAATAAAGGAAGAAGATGTAAAAGACATGGGGCTCGATTCTTCCCGTAAAGGAATTATTTACCTGGCTGAATCTGTTGCAAAAATTTATGTGCAGCAGCCTGATAAATTTAAAATGGAAGTGATCAGCAGCAGGGTAAGTGGGAGTGATGGCTTTGGTTTTACCTTTCCAACCTTCATCAGTTTTTATCAAAACAATGTATCGGTTTTTCTTGACCGTTTAAACCCTAGAGGTTTTGTTTCGCCCATTGCTGATGCGGCTATCAGCATGTATAAATACAAATACCTGGGTAGTTTTTATGAAGATGGAAAAGAAATCAACAGTATTCAGGTAATTCCAAGGCGTACTTTTGAACCGGTATTTTCGGGGGTAATTAATATCACCGATGGAGACTGGCGCATTCATAGCCTTGATCTGTTACTTACCAAAACATCACAACTTGAAATTGTTGATACCTTACACATCACCCAGTTTCATGTGCCTGTGGGCAACAATGTATGGCGTGTAAAAAACCAGCATATCAACTTTGGTTTTAAACAGTTTGGTATTGATGCCATCGGAAATTTTGTATCGGTATATTCTGATTATAAGATCAACCCGGTGTTTGCAAAGAACAGGTTTAATAATGTGATCGTTAAATATGATACGGCTTCAAATAAAAAACCGGTGGCTTATTGGGATAGCATCAGGCCGATGCCTTTAGAGATCGAGGAGAGAATGGATTACCAGGTGAAGGACAGCCTTTTTCTTGTCAATAAAGATTCTATTCAAAGCCAGGCATCGGTTGATTCAATGAATAAAAAGCAAGGCAAATTGAAGATCTACGATATTTTCTGGAAAGGTTTGCACCGCACAAAATATACGGTGAATGGTAATCATACCTGGGGAGTGGAATCGTTGATAAAAGGCCTGGAATATAATACGGTGGAAGGTGTTGTGATGAACATCAGCCCTTATTACAGCAAATATTTTAAAAAGATAAAAACGAATTTTACATTCGAACCTAATATCCGTTATGGTTTTAATAATGGCCATCTCAATGCCTGGGCCGATATGTATTTCCGCACACGTGATTGGGAAACCGATAAAAAAATTAAGCGCCAGTCATGGATCATATCAGGTGGAAAAAGGGTAAGCCAGTTCAACAAAGCCAATCCCATTACGCCGCTTATGAATACGGTCAGTACGTTGATATGGGGAGATAATTTTATGAAGATATACGAGAATTATTTCGGCAGTATCAATTTCAGCAAACGTTATGAGAACGGTCTGCGTTTTAATATAAATGCTTTGTATGAAGACAGGCTTCCGCTTGACAATACAACTGATTTTGTGATCTTCAAAAGAGATTCAGCTAATAAGTTGCCCAATTATCCTTATGAAAAAATTTCGGCACAGTTTGCCCGTCACCAGGCTTTTATTTTGAGTTTTGATGTGAGTATAAAGCCGGGGCAAAAATATATCCAGTATCCAAACCGTAAAATGTCGCTCGGTTCCGATTATCCAACTTTTACGCTTAGTTACTCAAAAGGGTTTAAAAATATCTTCGGCAGTGATGCAAATTTTGATAAATGGCGATTCACTATACATGATGATAAGAATTTTAAACTGGCTGGTTTATTAAAATACAAAATTGGTATTGGCGGTTTTTTAAACAGCAAGCAGGTCTTCATACAGGATTACCAGCACTTCAACGGCAACCGATCTACCAGGGCCAGTGAGTATGTGAACAGTTTTCAACTGGCGCCTTATTATGCCAACAGTACTACCAGTTCCTTTTACACCTATGGCCATTTGGAGCATCATTTTAATGGTTTGCTCACCAATAAAATTCCGTTGTTCAAACGGCTTAACTGGAACCTGGTTGCCGGCGGCAATGCGTTTTATGTAAATGGCAAGAACAATTATGTTGAAGTGTTTGCCGGCCTTGAAAATATCCTGAAACTATTTCGTGTTGATTTTGTTGGGGCTTATAACAATGGCAAAAAAGGTTTGTTTGCTGTACGTATTGGTACAGGAGGCATACTCGGCAGCAGCCTGCGCCTGGATAATGGCCGTAGCAGGCGTTCTTCTATCAGTTTATAATTTTATCAATATCTTTGCTGCACAATTTGGTTTGCCTGCAAGCATCCAATCTTTTAAAATGATCTGACGCCCCGTCTGATCTTTTTAAAAACGATTTCCTTCTTTTATTGGTCAGACGAGGACGTCAGACCACGTGAGGGATCAAATTTAAAATTATGGCAGTATTACACAATCGTATTTCCCAGGCGGAATTAAAAAAGTTATTGTACGAAGAAACAGAACATCGTACTACTATTTCATTTTATCAATATTTTGTTGTTGATGATCCCAAACTTTTCAGGGATGAAATGTATAAAGCGCTGAATACTTTAAAAGTGTTTGGAAGGATCTATGTTGCTGCTGAAGGCATCAATGCACAAATAAGTGTGCCCGATAGTAATGTGGATGCTTTCAGGGAATATTTAAATACCATTCCTGCTTTAAAAGATATCAGGTTGAATATTGCTGTTGATGATGACGGCAAATCTTTTTGGGTTTTAAAAATAAAAGTGCGTGAAAAAATTGTTGCGGATGGTATTGATGACCCGGGTTTCAGCATGCAGAACAAAGGCAGTTATGTAAATGCCGCACAAATGAATGAACTGCTGCAGCAGGATGATACCATTGTTATCGACATGCGTAATCATTATGAATATGAAGTGGGGCATTTTGAAAAAGCCATTGAAATCCCAAGTGATACTTTTCGTGAACAACTGCCCATGGCTGTGGATATGATGAAGGATAAAAAAGATAAGAACATCATCATGTATTGCACAGGCGGCATACGCTGCGAAAAAGCAAGTGCTTATATGCTGCACCATGGGTTTAACCATGTATATCATCTTGAAGGCGGCATCATCAATTATGCAAGGGAAGCAAAGGCTGTTGGATTAGAGACCAAATTCATTGGTAAGAATTTTGTTTTTGATGACAGGCTGGGGGAGCGGATAACAGAAGACATCATTGCCAAATGCCACCAATGCGGCAAGCCCGCCGATACCCATACCAATTGCAACAATGACGGCTGTCATTTATTATTTATACAATGTGATGAATGCGCCAAACAATATGATGGCTGCTGTACGGCTGAATGTCAAACTGTTTATAACCTGCCATTAGAAGAGCAACAGGAATTACGTAAAGGAATAGACAAAGGAATGATGATATTCAATAAAAGTAAAAAGCGGTTGAGGCCCACCATTGCTGAAAAGCAGTCTTACAAAATAAAATAAGTTCATTTTTAGTATATGAGTACACCGTCATAGTGTTCCAGTGCTGCGGTACAGTACATCAGTATAGGGACGCTGTGTCTCAGTGCTGTAGCACAGTACATCAGTATAGGGGCGCTGCGTCTTAGTGTTGTTGCACAGTACATCAGTATAGGGGCGCTGCGCCTTAGTGTTGTTGCACAGTACATCAGTACAGGGGCGCTGTGTCTCAGTGCTGTAGTACAGTACATCAGTATAGGGGCGCTGTGTCTTAGTGCTGTGGTACAGTACAACAGCACTGAGGGCAAGTGCCTTAGTATTATATAGAAAGCAACTTATTTAACTCCTCCACAACCAGCTTCTCCGTCTCCTCATCACTCAACTTAACCGGTACAAATTTTTCGCCAATGATCTTTTCGTAGAGTTCTATATACCGGTTGCTGATGGTCTGTATCCATTCATCACTCATCTCAGGTACGGTTTGCCCTTCTTTACCCATAAAATTATTCTCGATCAGCCATTCCCTTACAAACTCCTTGCTCAGTTGTTTCTGGCGTTCGCCGGCTGCCTGTCTTTCTTCAAAACCATCAGCATAAAAGTAACGGGATGAGTCGGGTGTATGTATCTCATCCATCAGGGTGATCTCATCCCCAATCTTACCAAACTCGTATTTGGTATCAACCAAAATCAATCCCTGTTTGGCAGCGATCTCTTTACCACGTGCAAATAATTGCAGGGCATAATTGCTTAAGGCATTCCACTCGGTTTCGGCAGCTAATCCATTTTCAATAATTTCAGCAGGTGAAATGTCTTCATCATGGCCTTCATCAGCTTTTGTACTGGGTGTAATGATGGGATTGGGGAAATAGTCATTCTCTTTCATTCCTTCCGGCATTGCGGCACCACATAATATCCTTTTTCCGGCAGCATAAGTTCTCCAGGCATGGCCGGTTAAATTACCTCTTACCACCATCTCAATTTTAAAAGGATCACATTTTTTACCGATGCTTACATTAGGTGCAGGAACCGATATCAGCCAGTTGAGGCATATATCTTTTGTAGCATTAAGCATGTATGCGGCGATCTGGTTTAATACCTGTCCTTTGAACGGGATCGGGCGGGGTAAAATAACGTCGAAAGCCGAAATCCGGTCGCTGGCAAACATTACTAAATAATTGTTGGAAATTGAGTAAACATCTCTTACTTTGCCGGAGTAAAAACCGGTTTGGTGCTCAAATTTGAAAGATTTCATGCTGCTAAAATACCAACAGCAGTTTTAAATCAATTCAAATGAGCCTGATAAGTTGTTAACACGCATGGAAAATAAATTTTTCAGGTAGAAATAACAATGCTTAATTTGCTTAATATTTAAAACCAAAAAACGCGATATGAGAAAAGTTACAAGCTATTTGGTTACATTTCTATTGGCTAATATCATCACGATAGGAGCTTTTGCACAAAATGTAACTATTAACGGCAATGTTAGAAACAGCAGTTCGAAAGAAGGGTCTGGTGCTGTGTCTGTAATAGTAAAAGGGGAAGACAATGGTACTTTTACAGATGATAAAGGAAATTTCAGAATAACTGTAAAGAAATTGCCTGTTACACTCCTGATCTCCTCAGTTGGATATGAACTACAGGAAGTAACTGTTTCAAATGCTACAGAACTGGTTCAGGTTGAATTTAAACCAAGCAATGCATTAGGACAGGAAGTTGTTGTAGCAGCCAACAGGGTTCCCCAAAAAATACTGGAGTCGCCTGTTTCTATTGAAAGGGTGAGTGCTGCAAATATCCGCAATGCGCCGGTTTCAAATTATTATGATGTGGTATCCACCTTAAAAGGTGTTGATGTTACTACTTCTTCTCTAACTTTCAGAACACCTACCACGAGAGGTTTTAATGGTAGCGGTAATACACGTTTTAATCAACTGGTAGATGGAATGGATAACCAGGCACCCGGCCTGAATTTTTCTGTTGGCGCCATTATTGGTTTAAGCGAATTGGATGTTGATAATATGGAGCTTTTGTCAGGTGCATCATCTGCATTGTATGGTGCCGGCGGTATGAACGGTACTTTACTCATCAATAGTAAAAATCCATTCAAATACCAGGGTTTATCTGTATTGGTAAAAGAAGGCGTTATGCATGTTGGTTCTAAAAGCCAGCGCCCTGCATCACCCTATCATAACTGGACCATGAGGTGGGCTAAAAAAGTTTCAAACAAATTTGCCTTTAAGATAAATGCTGAATTGATACAGGCTAAAGACTGGCAGGGCAGGGATTACAGGAATTATCAAAGGGCTGCCACAGGAGGTAGTGTAAAAGTGGGTGACAGGGCTTCTGATCCTAATTACGATGGTATAAATGTATATGGTGATGAAACAACTGCTGAAATAAGAAGTGCAGTTTTAAATGCTATAGGAGCTTCTGCAGCGCCATTCCTTAAAAACTTTATTGATACTTTGAATGGTGGCAGAGCGATCAATGTGTCACGTACCGGTTATACAGAAAAAGAAGTTACCAATCCAAACACGGTAAACTTTAAACTGGGCGGATCTTTGCATTATAAGATCACACCACATACCGAAGCTACTTTTGCAGCATACTGGGGAACCGGTAATACTGTGTACACCGGTAGCGAAAGGTATTCTTTGAAAGATTTTAAAATGGGCCAGTACAAACTGGAGTTCATAAACAGGTATTGGTCTTTAAGGGCATATACAACACAGGAAAATGCCGGCGAATCTTACAATACAACCGTTGCAACCCGTTTATTTAACGAAAGCTGGAAGCCAAGCGGTGGAGCAACCGGATGGTTCTCTCAATACTCACAAACTTACCTGGCATTGAGGTTAGCAGGAGCTACAGATGCAGATGCTCATACAGGAGCAAGGGCACAATCTGATATCGGGCGCCCGGTTGCAGGCAGTGACAGATTTGTAAAAGCTTACGATTCGATCCGTAAAATGCCTATTAAACTGGGCGGCGCTCTGTTATTGGATAAATCAGATCTGTACAGCGTGGAAGGCAACTACAATATGTCACATTTAACCGGCAAATGGGTTGACATGTTGATCGGCGGTAGCTATAAGCAATATGTATTGAATTCAGGCGGAACTTTATTTGCTGATTCAACCGGTACCATTAAAATATCAGAATATGGAGCTTATATGCAGCTCAGCCGCAAACTCATGAACCGTGTTCATCTTACTATCTCCGGCCGGTACGACAAGAATGAGAATTTTAAAGGAAGGGTAACACCAAGAGCAACGGCATTGATCAAATTGAAAGAAAATAATAATTTCCGTGTATCATACCAGACTGCTTATCGTTTCCCATCAAACCAGCAACAATATATCAACCTGGCCGTGGGTAGCAATGTTTACTTAATCGGCGGTCACCCGGGTTTCAGGGAGTATTACAATTTTGCTGCAAAACAACCTTATGATTTTGATGCATTAAGAGCCGGTAACATCGTAGCTTTTACTCCGCAGAACCTGAAACCTGAATCTTTATCTTCTTTTGAAGCAGGCTTTAAAGGTTTGATGATGCAGGGCAAATTATTAGTAGATGTTTATGGATACTATGGAACTTACAAAGATTTCTTAGGAAGAAAAGTTACTGTTCAGTCAAGTGGCGCTGTAATTGCTTTAAGTGATACATTAAATGGCAGAAGGCTTTCAATTCCTGTTAACTCAACTGATAAAGTTAAAACCTATGGTTTTGGTTTAAGTGTTGATTACAGGTTGCCATGGAATTTCACAATTGGGGCCAATATGGCTTCAGACATACTGAAAGATGTACCTACAAATTTTGTTGCATATTTCAATGCTCCTAAATACAAGGCCAATGTTAACGTGGGTAATAGTGGTTTTGGCCCTGGCAAACGCTTAGGATTTAATGTTGCTTACCGTTACCAGGGTGCTTTCCTGTACCAGGGCGATTTTGCAACCGGCAACTTACCTGTTGTTCATACACTGGATGCACAGGTTAGTTTAAAACTGCCTAAGGCAAATAAATCTGTAATTAAACTGGGTGCAACCAATTTACTGAATCAATACTATTATAATGCGATCGGAAACTCACAGATCGGTGGCTTATACTACCTGAGTTTTGGATATAATATTTATTAATCGTTCAGCATAAATTGATCAAAAAACAACAAATAAAATTTTAATTATGAAATATATAGCTAAAAGGATCAAAATTCATTTTTTGCTGGCCATTGCAGCAATGATGTTTATTTTATCTTCCTGTAATAAAGATCTGGAGCAATTTCCTGCACCGGCTGTAGTAGCACCCGCCGGCCTTGCATTGGGAGAGACCATTGCAACCATAGCTGATGACAGTTTGTATTATAGACTGATTGTAAGAAGCGGTTTGCTGACAACAATAAACACCAAGTCGAGTATCTTCACCATGTTTGTACCTAACAATGCGGCCATGAGGCAGTTTGTAACTGCTGCTTCAGGTGGGGCGATACCTGCAGGCTCACCAGACGCTGTTTATTCAAAATTTCTGGATAGTACATTAGTTGTAGCTGCGGGCCCGCCGCCAGTATTAAATGGCATTTCAAGAGTACAGGCAGCAGGTATTGTAAACTATAACATAATAGCCCAGTCTATTAAAATGTCGAACGTACCAAATACATTTCCTAATTGGTTTTATCCAACTAATTTAAATCCCACAGGCGCTCCTGGTGGAGCAGGTTATAATGCATTGGTAAGATTAACGACACATCCAAGCACACGCAATGGTAACTGGGTAAATAATATACCGCTTACTGCAGTTGATAATGTGGTGGCAAATGGGGTAATTCACACTGCAGCTGCTGTACCTGTACCACCTTCAGTTCCTTTATGGAGCAGGATAGCAGCCGATGCAGATATGGATTATTTTGAAGCTGCTGTTTTACGTGCTGACAGTGGTGTTGCAACTACTTCTTCTGCAAGCCTTCAATGGGTGCTTACTAATTTTGGCCCTAATGTGAATGTATTTGTACCAACTGATGCTGCTTTCGAAGCTGTATTGACAGGACAAATAACTTTATACCTTATTTCACAAGGTGTGCCACCTGCAACTGCCGCGGCTCAGGCTGCAGGATTGATCACTTTATATGGCCCAACCATATTCAGCCAGCCACTTGTGGCAAACGTACTTACTCCAACAACTGTAAAAGGAATAGTTGTTTATCATATGATGGGGGCGAGGGCGTTTCTGAATAACTTCCCTACAACAGCTACTGCATATCCAACTTTATTGAATGGAGGAATACCAGCTCATCCGGGAGTAGTTTTGACCGCTACTTTTACTGCGGGCCAGGTATCAGCAGCTACTGTAAAAGGTGCAGCCAATGCTACTGCTTCTGCTATTCTTGTTAATCCCACTCCTAATCCGGGCGGTACAAGTGATCAACATTTTATTAATGGTACTTTACATAAGATAAACCAGGTATTATTACCTCAATAATATTTTGAATGATATCAATAAAAACGGGCTTCTGAGATCAGAAGCCCGTTTTTATTATGGTATATTTTCAATTAAACATTAAACCTGAAGTGCATCACATCACCGTCCTGCACCAGGTATTCTTTTCCTTCAATCCGCAGCCTTCCGTTCTCACGGCATGCAGCTTCCGATCTGTACTTTAAAAAATCATCGTAAGCAATTACCTCTGCTTTAATAAAACCTTTTTCAAAATCGGTATGTATCACACTGGCAGCCTGTGGTGCTTTCCAGCCTTTCTCTATTGTCCAGGCCCTTACTTCCTGCACACCTGCGGTGAAGTAAGTTGATAAGTTGAGCAGTTTATAGGTAGAATGAATTAGCCTTTCCAAAGCAGGTTCCACCATTTTGTATTCTTCCATGAACATTGCCTTATCTTCCGGGTTTTCAAACTCGGCTATCTGTGCTTCAATGGCATTTGTCATTACAATAACCTGGTTGCCTTCGTGCTGCACAGCTTCGATCAATGCAGCAGAATATTTATTACCGGTATGCATGCTGGCCTCATCCACATTGGCAACGTATAAAATATGTTTATCAGTAAGCAGGAACAGGTCATCAATGGCAGATTTTTCTTCTTTGCTTAAACCCAGGCTGATGATATTCTTTCCTTCTTCCAGGTGTTTTTTGCATTGGGTGAGTGTTTCCAGTTCCACCTTCATCTTGGGATCGGTCTTAGCCATTTTTTCGGTACGCTGCATTTTCTTTTCAACACTCTCCAGGTCTTTCAATTGCAGTTCGGTTTCAATGATCTCTTTATCGCTAACCGGGTTTATCGGGCCTTCGTCCCTTAAAATATTTTCATCTTCAAAACAACGCACCACATGAATGATGGCATCCACCTCACGAATATTGGCTAAAAATTTATTGCCCAGTCCTTCACCTTTGCTGGCACCACGCACCAGCCCGGCAATGTCTACAATTTCTATCTGCGTAGGAACGATCCTGTCAGGTATCACCAGTTCTGCCAGTTTATCCAAACGGGGGTCGGGCACGTTTACCAGTCCTGTATTGGGTTCGATGGTACAAAAACGGTAATTGCTTGCCTGTGCCTTGGCACTGTTACTCACCGCATTAAATAAAGTTGATTTTCCTACATTGGGTAATCCTACTATTCCTGCTTTTAAAGCCATATCAGTTTTTGATTTAAGGCTGCAAAGGTAAGGGACTATAGGGAATGTCGAATTTGCGAATATCGAATGTTATTAAAACATAGGCAGTTTTTCAAAACAGCTTACTACTTTTTATTAAAAATATTCGATATTCGCCATTCACACATTCAACATTCTTATGGCTTTAAGCAGGATCTGGTCGGCGTTTATCATTATAGCTTTATTGGTAGCAGGCTATCACTTTACCTTTAATAATAGCCGGGATGATATTTTTGGCCGTATGGTAACGGGCACATCCAAGGATGATTACAAATTTGTATCGGCCCTGGACAGCAGCTCAACAGCAGCGCTTTCAAAAGAAATGAAAGACTATGGCTATGTTTTGCAGAAGGAAGCAGATAAAGAAACAAAATACATACTCGCCGACAAGGCTACGAATGACAGCGCTTTAAAACTGCAATCAAAATTTACCGGCGCAAGGATCGTAGGGCCAGACTATATAATTGGGAGGAAGCAAAAACCAATGGATGGTGTGATTGCTACTTGTACTACTGCTGTTAATATTTGTATCGGGCTAATTGGGATCATGGCTTTATTCATGGGTTTTATGAGTATTGCTGAAAAGGCGGGAGGTATCCGTTTTTTATCCAGGATCGTTGGACCATTTTTTTCAAAACTGTTTCCCGAAGTACCAAAGGGCCATCCTGCACACGGGCATATCATGATGAACTTCAGCGCCAACATGCTGGGGCTTGATAATGCAGCAACACCATTTGGTATAAAAGCTATGGAGAGCTTACAGGAGCTAAACCCTAAAAAAGATACTGCCAGTAATGCACAGATCATGTTCTTATGCCTGCATGCAGCCGGGCTTGCATTAATACCCACATCAGTCATTGCAGTACGTGCAGTTACAGTAGGTATTAACGGAACCAAAGCTGCTAACCCAACCGATATTTTCATTCCCTGTTTAATAGCAACCTTTGTAGCAACTATGGCGGCTTTGCTGATCGTGTCCTTTAAACAAAAAATAAAACTGCTGCAACCTGTTGTTTTAAGCTGGATATTGGGCATCTCTGCCATTATAGCTGCGCTTGTATTTTTTATCAGCAGCCTCAATACAGTTGGCGTTAATATCTTCAGTGAGCAATTAAGTACAGGTATCATCCTGCTCATTTTTTTTATTATTGTGTTGGGTGGTTTGTATAAAAAGATAAATGTTTTTGATGCTTTTATTGAAGGTGCAAAAGGTGGTTTTGAAGTAGCTGTAAAAATTATCCCATACCTGGTAGGCATGCTGGTAGCCATTTCGCTTTTGCGTACCAGCGGAACTTTTGATGTGATCATCGAAGGTATAAAAACCATGTTTGCAGCAATGGGTGCTGATACCAGGTTTGTAGACGGCTTGCCCACGGCACTTATTAAGCCCATGAGCGGGAGCGGAGCCAGGGGTATGATGGTGGATACCATGCGTACTTTTGAACCTGATTCTTTTGCCGGCCGCCTTGCCTGTGTATTACAGGGCAGCAGCGATACTACTTTTTATGTAATAGCTGTTTATTTTGGCGCTGTAGCGGTGAAAAATACCAGGTACACGATTGGAGCTATGTTACTGGCCGACCTGGTGGGTATTATTACCAGTATTGTGGTTTGTTATTTATTTTTTGGATAGCAATCACCTATTTAACATAATGCTCTTTCACGGCTTATGTACGGCTTATGTACGGCTTTGATACGACTTTGATACGGCTCAGGTAGGGGTGAACGGGGGAGTTTGACTAGTCCTAAAATAACTATACAGGTTAATAAATAAATCCTGTTCTGGTTATACAAATATAATTTTTAATCCTGCAATTGCTATACAGTCGTTTTTTCATTGTTATAATTCCGATTGTAGTTCTT
>Ga0193752_1000158_pt1 | contig 89246 bp, 82 predicted proteins | sample H1c1metaG_FD_144924 | JGI IMG/M metagenome (GOLD analysis project Ga0193752, IMG submission 144924) | Soil microbial communities from a riparian zone of the East river system, Colorado, United States - H1c1 | ecosystem: Environmental > Terrestrial > Soil > Riparian zone | place: USA: East River... | reverse complement strand
CGACCGTACCGGAATTTACACGAACAATATTGGAATGTGTTTTTATACCGGTTCTCACCGTGTAGCAGGTTCGGCTGCGATTTACGGAGAACCACTGGTCAACTGCACCACGATTGTGAACGACGTTAAAGGCTGGACAAAAATTTCCGGTTACATCATTGCTGATCAGAATTACACATGGATCAGCATTGGCAATTTCCTGAGCGAAGAAAAAACGCTGGTTGAAAAAGCTCCGGCCATGGAGCGGCGTTATGGCCATGCAGAAGCCTGTTATTATCTCGATGATGTAACTGTCCGCCCGGCGAGTACGCTGCGTGTTACCGGCGACACACTCGTCGACATCGGCAAGAAAGCTTCACTCATTGCCAGTGGCGCTGAGAAATATTCCTGGGCCGATTCCACCCGCCCCGGCGTAATTATTGGTACAGGGCCCAATATCCAGGTGGGTATGCGGAAGCGGACAACGTACTACGTGTACGGCGAAAACGACACTGAAAAAATTACGGTGAACGTCAGAAAGATTGGCCCGGTATACCAGGATACCATCCAGGGAAGAAAAGTGAGAAAGGGCCGCACCGTAACGGTAGAAAGCGATGTGATCACTATTTCAGTCTACGACAAAAATGAAATTGATGGCGACAGCATCACATTGTATTACGGCGATTCGCTGGTCGTGCAAAATCTCGCGCTCACGAAAAAGAAACAATCGTTCACCATCAAAGTGGATCGCGAAAATCCCCAGCAACTGATTCTCTTTGCCGAAAACCAGGGAAGCACTCCACCCAATACAGCCTGCATCATTATTAAAGACGGAAAAAATAATACCCAGATCGTTCTCGCTTCAGATTTCAAATGGTGCGATTCTATTATGATCGCCTGGAAAAAAGAGGATTGAATTACGGATCGATTTTTGTGGAATTTTCCCAGTGAATACATCGTACCAATAGCTTTTTGCCGATGAAACACACCCGATATATTGCAACGCTGGCCCTGGCCCTTCCGCTGAACCTGTTTGCACAAAGCACAACGCTCAATCTCATTCCCAACCCGGGATTTGAAACCTATTCACAGGTTCCCTGCAATTGCATGCACGGAAGTTTGTCGGAATACATCGACGCGTGGGAAAACGCAGGTGCGGGTACGCCCGACTACATCAGCGCAAAAGCCAGCGAAAGCTGTTACGCCAGTCCCAACTCTTCGCATTGGGACAGTTACGGCACAGAAACCCCGCACGGTGGAAACGGCATGGGCATGATCATGACATCCGCGCACGATGGAGTATACCGTGAATACCTCGGCGTAACATTAACCGCCCCATTGAAAAAAGGCCATAAATACTACGCGGAATTTTTTGTCACGCTGGGCGATTATTGCGGACTTGCGACAAACAACCTCGGCATGCTTTTTCGCACGGGCACATTCGCTACGGTGCCTGAACACATTATCACAGGAACACCGCAGGTGAACCAGGCCACCATTGTCGATCAAACCAAAGGCTGGTTCAAAGTGAGCGGAACATTTGTTGCTGCTGAAGATTACACCTACGTCATCATCGGAAATTTTTTCACGAAGGATGAAACAGCAACCAAAACAATGCCCAAAGCGGAATCGTACCCGGGCGAACACAGTTACCGCACCAGCATGGCTGCTTATTACATCGATGATTTCATGCTCCGCGAAATGAATACATACCTGACCGTTGCCGGCGACACAGTTGTGAATATTGGCACCACGGCAACATTAATTGCTGATGGCGGAGTCACCTACACCTGGGCCGACACTGAGCGGCCGGGAACAATCATCGGCGGTGGAGCGGAACTGAAAGTAACGATGAATAAAAAACGTTCGTTCTACGTATACAGCGGTGGAGATACAGCCATGATAACGGTGAACATCCGGAAACCCGCATCAGCTTATATGCAGCAACTGAACGGACGTAAAGTGCGGAAGGGACGAAACGTCAACGTAAGCAGCGACGAAATAACCATACAGGTTTACGACAAAAATGAAATCGATGGCGACAGCATTTCACTGTACTACGGCGATTCACTCATCGTGTCGAACCTCGCGTTGACGAAAAAGAAAGTGTCGTACACCATTCGCGTCGACAAAACAAAACCACGGCAGATTGTACTCTACGCCGAGAACCAGGGGTCTGTTCCACCCAACACGGCCTGTATCGTCATCAAAGACGGACGTAACAGTACGGACATTGTGCTGCAGTCGGATTTTAAGTATTGTGATTCGGTGATGTTGACGTACAAGGAAGAAGACTGAATTTGCCACGAAGACACAAAGGCCCTAAGGGCCACTAAGAAAATTACCGGTAAGATTAAGAAAACTTTGTGCTGCTTCGAGCCTTAGAGACTTAGTGGCAAAATCGAACCGATCACGTAGTTTACTGCGCACTGCGTACTTCTAACCTGCGCACTGTTATTTCCACATGGCTTTCCACTCCCTATAAAACCCAACAATCTTTTTCCGGAAAAGTAAAAACAGGAGGATATACGGTAATGTCATCATGTAAAGGATCGCGTTATTGATCCCACCCGAGACACTGACGCCGTCTTTACTGCCTGTTTCGGCAACCGCTTTGCACATGGCGCATTGACTCATCGCATCTGCTGAAAAAACGAGGAGCAGAATGAGCGTGACGAACAGAATGCGGTGGGCGGATTTCATTGATACAAAAGTACGAAATAGTTGGAAGGAGTAGGCAAGTAAGAAGTAGGCAAGTAGACAGTCGGGTGGCGAAAATCCTCTTCGAAGCCGGTTTTTGACTGCCTGCTTGCCCACTCCTCTTTACTCGCCTACTCCTTTACTTGCCTACTAATAATACGGCGATATCAGCCAGTACAACACGGGACCGGTGACACTCACGTAAAACCAGATCGGCCACGTAATTCTCCCCAGTTTGCGGTGTTTCGGGTAATCGGATGTAAGTCCGCGATAGGCGGTGAAGAGAATGAATGGAAGAATAATTGCAGCGAGAAAAATATGCGTCAGAAGGATCACCAGGTAAATGCTGCGTGTGCCCGCTACTGCAGCGGATTCTGCATCTTCGAGAATACCGTTGTGGTTTACGTCACCGTAAATGGTATCGCCGCTCAGCAAATGATGCGTGATGTAGGACACGAGGAAGAGAATAGACAGGATCATCGCCCACATCATCACTTTTTTATGCGCGATGTATTTCTTCTGGCGAACGAGTAACAATGCGAACACGAGCAGGACCGCAACCCCGCTATTGATGAATGCATTCGCAAAAGCAAAAACATGTACATCAAAACCAACATCCACTTTCAGTTGAATTTTGCTCAGCGAGACTACCACTGCAAATACAACGAAAGAAAAAATGCCGATCAGCCAGCCAGCCTTGCGATCGTTTTTAACCATGGTTTGTTCCGGATAGCTGCTCATTTTTCAGGAATTAAAAGATGAATGTCTTCGATCAGCATGCGCACCTGCGCCGTGTCTGTGCCGGAATAATATCCACGTACAACGGAGTTGCGATCGACCAGCACCAATTGATCGCTGTGAATGAAATCCTCTTCATCACCGTTACCGGGCTCAATATCGGGAAGCTGGTAACCGTAGCGGATGAGGTTGTAAATTTTTTTCTTGTCGCCGGTGAGCAACATCCAATGCGTGGAATCGCACTGAAAACGCTGTGCATATTTTTTCAACGCCGGAATAGAATCGCGTGCGGGATCAACAGAAAACGAAACGAGGTTAACGTTTGCATTTCCTTTAAACTCTTTCTGCACCTGGCCCATGCTGTAGGAAATTACAGGGCATATTCCTTCGCAACTCGTAAAAAAAACCTGCACCACCGAAATATTTCCGGCGAGGTTCCCGGTAATAAACGGCTGTCCGTGCTGGTTGATAAACGTATCGGAAGGAATTGTTTTGTACGTGGTATCGCCGTGCGCATCGACTACCGGGTAATATTTTGCGAGACGCGGGATGCCGCCGAAACCGAAGACTTCGGGTTGTTCGGGCTGCGGAGAACAGGCCACTATCAGTACGCAGTAAATCAGTGCGCAGTACGCAGTGCGTAACCGGCTATACTGCGCACTGCGCACTGCCTCACTGTGTACTACCTTCATTTTTCTGTTCTACTTTAGATTCCTCCAACGTCTGCACGCCTTCATCGCGAAGTAAAATGTGATTCACATCTTCCTTCATTTTTTTGAGCTCGGCGGCATAACGGATATTGTAGTACCCACGGATCCTTCCCAAACGATCAATCAGAACTACATCGTTGGTGGTTTGCCACGGTTCTTTTTTCCGGGTTGAGTCCGGCATGTAATACTGTTTGTGCAGCGAGTCGAGCTTGGCCGGGGTAACAAATACGGTATAGCCGGTATCTGTTCCCAGGCGAAGGTCGCGGGTAAGGTCCGCGGCATTCATCGGAACATTTCCTGCGCTGTCGGTGGGCAGAAAGAAAACAAACCGTGCGTATCCGTACGACTTGCGGTTGATCTTGATGTCTTCCGCAAGCTGCTTGATCATGATCTGCACACTGTCGGGGTGAAGGAAAACCGCAAGGTATGAGCGGCCATTGAGTTTGGTCCGGGAATCAAAAACAAGACCTCCAGTTGTGAGACAACTGAAGGCCGGTATGGTGTGATAAACTGTATCGGTTTTGTATTCTCCTGATTTTTTATCCAGGACCTGAACTGTTTGCCGTGGGCCGTAAATCGGGGCCCGGACTACTTTAGGAATTCCCAGCGCGAAATAAATGTAAACAAGCGCAGGAAAAAAAAGAATGGAAACCAGTACGAGTGTTCTCTTCATTGTTAGTGATGATCTCCGCTCTTCTCCACCTGCTCTGTGCCATCACCTGCTCCGGGACCGTTCAACCGGTGCTCGTGTACGTAGTTTCCTTCGCCGATTGTCATCATAACAAGCAGGTAAAGGATGAAAGTGGTATACGGAATAAGGATAATCCACTTGGTCCACTTGGCTTCATGGCCAAGGTGCATAAACACCATTACGATGTAACCTGCTTTAACCAGGGTAAGTCCGATAAACAGGAACTTCAGAATAAGTTTGCTAACGCCCCAATCCGCCGCAAAAAAACCAACGATTACTTCGAAGATCGTTACACCAAGAAGCAGCCAGAACACTCCCCAGAGCTTCTTGCGCGTTTTCTTGCCATAGGTCTCATCGTGCTGAGCCATTCTTTCATAATCCGGAAATACATCGTGAAATTCTGACATATCAAAAGGTGTTTTTGTTCGGTATTGAAAATGAATTAAAGCAGGTAGAAGAACGTGAATACGAATACCCACACGAGATCGACAAAGTGCCAGTACAGACCAACTTTTTCTACCATCTCGTAATGACCCACGCGTTGCATATAGCCTTTGATCGCGAGAATGAAAATGCAGATGTTGATGATCACCCCGGAGAATACGTGGAAACCGTGAAAGCCGGTGATGAAGAAAAAGAAATCGGCAAATGCAGGCTGACCGTATTCGTTATACTGGAGATTTGCTCCCCTGAAAACTTCTCCTTTGGAAATAATTACTGCAGATTCCTGTGCAGATAATTCCTTCCCGGCGTATGTGAGAATTTCCTTGATCGGTTTATGCGTTTCGTGATCAACCTTGTACAGGTACATGTTGTGGTTGTACAGCACAGCGCCATCATCCGAACCTTTGATAAAGTTTGTCCACTCCCACGCCTGTGATCCTACGAACATCAACCCACCGATAATGGTGAGGAACATCCAGATCAGTACGCCTTTTTTGTACATCCGCTGACCAGCTTCCACGGCAAGTACCATGGTTACCGAACTCATGATGAGGATGAAGGTCATCAGACCTACATACATCAACGGAAGGTGAACGCCGTGAAGGAATGGAAAGTGATGGAACACCGCTTGCGGGTCTGCCCATTCGCCAACGAAATTGTGGCGGAAGAATCCGTATGCACAGAGAAATCCTGAGAATGTCAGGGCATCTGATACAAGGAAAAACCACATGAAAAGTTTACCGTAACTCGCCCGTAGTGGAGATACTCCTCCGTCCCATGCGGCTGAATTGTCGAGTTCTGCAGCTGAACCTGCCATAATCTGAATGTGTATTTAGATTGTTACTCTTGCTTCGCTGTCCGATAGCTATCAGAAGCAGCGGTGCAAGTTTACTTAAAAATCGTTAAAAACAGGAACAAATATATCCATAAACCATCAAGGAAATGCCAGTAAATGCCCGCGAGTTTTACCCCGTGCACATTACCCGAATGATATTTTCCCATGAATCCCTTAAACAGCGTGATCAATAACGCAATCAGACCGCCTAATAAATGTGCAAGGTGCAGACCGGAAAGCGCAATAATAAACGACCCCGAGATTAAAGCGCCTTGTCCGTCGGCCGGCGAGAAATAAATTCCGTTCGCTTTCAGTTCGGCCCATCCCAGGAACTGGAACAGCGTGAAAAGCAGGCCCAGCAAAAACGTTGTTCCGATCATGGCCGTGCCCAACGATTTCTTATTGGCCTTGTACGCCCACTCTGCCAGGATCATGGTTACGCTGCTCAGCAGGATGATAGCCGTGCTGATCCAGAATTCCATCGGCATGTTTATGCTGAACCATGCGCCACCGTCTTTGCGCACAACGTAAGCGCTGGTGAGTCCGCCGAAAAGCATAACGATACTGAAAGTTCCCAGGCGGACGAGATTGCGTTGCGCTTTCTCCTTGATTCTCCGCTCTTCGCTGATTGGCTGCTCCATCGTTAATGTTGTCATCTGTGATTATCCGAAAAGGTAGGCCAGCTGCACCACCGGTAAATAAATAAATGAGCCAAACATCAGCTTGGATGCGGCTTTAATTTCCAACGTTTTGTACAGTTTCCACGCCTGGAATGCGAAGAGGGCTCCGCAGATAAACACGATGGAAATCCCAATGATCCCCGTCATGCCAAACAGCAGCGGAAGCATGCTTACCGGAATCAGGAACAGCGCGTAGACCAGGCATTGAAAAGCGCTGCTCTTGTCGCGTTCTTTCGAGGGCAGCAAACGGAATCCGGCTTTGCGGTAATCGTCGTCCACCACCCATGCAATGGCCCAGAAATGCGGGAACTGCCACATGAATTGTACGGCGAAAAGCAAAAGCGCGTTGGTGCCAATGAATCCGAACGGGTTTTCGACCGAAGCGGAAGCGGCAACCCAGCCGAGCATGGGCGGAATGGCTCCGGGAAATGCGCCAACGAATACAGCCCAGGGCGTAACTCTTTTCAGCGGCGTGTACAGGAAAACATAGAGTAAAAGTGCGGTTACACCAAGAATGGCGCTGAGCGGATTGACAAAAATGAGGAGTAACGCGGTACCGGTAATCGCGAGAAGCGATGCGACAATATTCCCTTCGGTAACCGACATTTTCCCGGTTGGAATCGGGCGGGAAGCTGTGCGGGGCATGAGCTTGTCGTATTCACGCTCAATGACCTGGTTGAACCCGTTTGATGCGCCGGTGACGAGAAATCCGCCCAAAAACAACATGGTCATTTCCAGCCAGTTAACGGGGCGATTGAGTTCTTCAACGGCAATAACGTAACCGATAATCGCGGAAAAAACGACCAGTGAAGAAAGCCGGAGTTTGGTGAATTGTGCGTATTCGGTGACTTTTCCCATAAACCCGGCTGGTTTGGCGATGGTATGTGTCTCGGTTCCCAGCAAGTGAATTGAATTGCGCAAAGTTAATACTTGATTGGGTCGGTGGTTCGGGTGGGAGAAGAAAAGAATGATTCTATTTTCAGTGGAATACCGGGGATGGTGCTTTTTATTTCACCGCGGAGGCGCTGAGGCGCGGAGATTGTGCGCTCAGTTTGAGTATGCAATGGTCGCTGAGGATCCCCGTGTCCTCTGCTCACTAACAAGAAAAACACCTCTGCGCCTCAGCGTCTCCGCGGTGATTTTTTAATAATCCCGGTTAGCCCTCCACAAAGGCAAACACAACCCGCCCACGATATACGACGACTTCAGGTTCTTCACCGCATTCTTTTCTGAACGCGCACCGGCCGTGAATTCCAGCCGCAACGGGAACTTCGTGTTGAACACATACGACGCGTGAAATTCCGCGAGGAAAATATTCGTGGCGTAGCCCTGGAACAATTCATTCCCGCGTTCTTTTTCCCGCGTGATGTACGACTGAAAAATATTCTGACCGTAATTCATTGTGTCGTTCACATCGGCGCCGTAACGGATGCCAACCAGTTTTCCCGAAACAGTGAATCCCTGGATGTGATACGAAAGCATTCCGAAAAACTCGGCGAAGTTTGCGCCCATCGGGTGTGCAAGCGGCATGCCTCCGTGCGAGTAACTCTGCTGCGGACTTCCGTGCGAGTACGTATACGGACGAACAATGTTCACTTCCATCTGCATCAACATATTTTCTACCAGGCCGAAATTGTAACACTTGTATCCCACCTGCATGCCTTGTTTATTTCCCCACCATCCTTCTTTCCACTTTTTGATTTCGGTCAGGTAAAATTCGTCGAGCACAATTTGTCCGTACAAAACGTTGTTCCGGTTGAAGCGGATCTTTCCGGCAATACCCAGCATCGCGTTGTCTGATGAACCGATGCTGTATTCCACCGGGCGGAAAAACACGAGCGGGTTCAGATAGTTTGCATCAAACCAACGCGCGCGGTTATTGTCTGTGCCTTGCCACACCACCGATTCAAAAACTCCAATGTTCAGCCACTTCGTAAAATTCACGCTCAGGTAATGGAACGAAGCAAACTTGCTGCGGAAATCTTTGTTGCTTCCGGTAGAGTTTGTCCAGTCCTGCAACCACGTGAACAACGATGTGTACTGCAATTTCCAGATCGTGGTTTGCGCTTTGATGTACGGCATGGCCGGACCGAGATCGAAAGAAAAAGCGAGCGGTGTCCTTCGCCCCAGAAATGTTTATCGCGGCCAACCTGTAAATTGAAAACAGGACTTGGTCGCCAGATAATATTTCCGGAAAAATGCTGGAAACCATATTTCGCACTGTCGAGAAAGTACGCGCGATCGCCCCAGCCCGGAACGATTCCAAAAGTGGATGCGATGGAATCCTGATAGTTGGGAAGCGTTACGATTCCGGCAGCCAATCGTAAATCAAACCCGATTTTGCGTTTGTAATCTCCACCGATCCTCACTCCTCCCGTTGTAACAATCAACGGTCTGGATGCTTTCAAATCATATCCTGCCTGAAGATCATAAATGGGTTTGATCCCGAATGCAAATTTTCGGTCGTCATTCCAATCCGAAAAATCAGGCTGGTCATAAATCGTATGCCACGTGAAACGTGTTCCGAGCTGGCACAGTACTGTAGGCAGGGCGTTCGCACCATTCTTCTGCGAAAAAGCCGGGTCCTCCGGCAACTTGCGCATTTGGGCCGTTAAATCGAAATTTACGTATGGCTGAACTGCTGTATGTGGCCTATTCGTCCATGGAATACTTTTTCCATTCCAGTATCCCGCAACAGAATCGTTGAGATATTTCTGCACCAGCAAACTCTGGCCTTCATCAGGCAATGCAACCTGCTGTCCAAACAAATCGTGGACAGAAAATAAAAACATGGTTAACAGAAAAACCGATAAAGGCATACTGCGCACTGCGCACTTTCTACCACTTACTGCGCACTGCATTAAGCGGCCACTTCGTTGAGGTGACGTGTTTTTCCTCCACTGGTATTTTTCTTCACGTGTGCGCGCTTCAAAAGCCATGGCACAAATGTAAGCGCGACTACGGTTCCGCCCGTGAGACAGAACGCGAGTGTAATCGGGAGATACATCGTGGTTGCCGCAGCCAAACCAATTACCGCAACGTTTACCACGTAGATCCAGATCACGGTTTTCATGTGGCTCATTCCGCTGTCGATCAGCAAATGGTGCAGGTGATTTCTATCGGCCGAGAAAGGTGAAACTCCTTTGATGGCGCGGTAACCGAAAATGCGCAACGTATCCGTGAGCGGGTAAGCAAGGATGGCCATGCCTACAACCGGGTTGATCAGTTTCTGTATCCACAAGGGTGTTGTTGCCACAGGAGTTTGCTCAATGAATGTAATCACAAGTACACTCATGATGAGCCCGATGCTTAACGAACCGGAATCGCCCATGAAAATTTTTGCCGGTGCAAAATTGAAAACGAGGAATGCGGCGAGCGCACCTGCAAGTGAGAAAGCAAGAATGGCTGGAACGAGTTGGTCGGTTAATGCGAACATTGTTCCGATTGCAGCTGCGCCAATTAATCCGACACCGGCCGCGAGACCGTCAACACCATCGATCAGGTTGTATGCGTTCACGACTACGATCATCGTGAAGAGTGAAAGAAAAATACTTGCCCACAACGGAATTTCTTCAACACCGAAAAGTCCGTGCATGCTGCGGATGCGTGTTTCGGCCATCAAAACGAGAATCATTCCGGCGATAACATGTGCTGCCAGTTTTTTGATCGGCGCGGTACCAATGATATCGTCTTTGATCCCCACAAAAAACATGATGATGAGCGTGGCGACAACGAACTGGAAGAGACGGATTCCGCTATGCGCCACGTCTTTTTCAAGCTGATCGTAAGGAAACCAGAGTGCGCAGGCGAATAGCGTTGCCGCGAAAATGATGATGCCACCAATGGTTGGAACAACCCGCTTGTGGAGCTTCCGCGCATCGCCCGGCTCGTCGAAAAGACGTTTCAGGAATGCAACTTTGATCAGGGACGGTGTGGCCAGCAAAACGACCAAAAATGACGTAATTCCGGCTAGAATGAGGTATATCATGGGTTCGATCATGCTCAATAGCAACTGATAACTAACACGTTATCAACAGGTTTTGAACAAAGGTAATGATTTAAAAGAAATCAAAACTGGTGTTGGTTAGCGAGGTTCGCAGGGTGACATATACGAGCGAAACCTCATTCAGGTTGCCTCCAATGTCCATTTTCCTCGTTTTATATCCCACCGAGAGGTTGAGATTGCTGGCGTAACTGATCATCCAGCCGATGTGAAAATCCAAAGTTGTTAACGTTGCTTCCTGTCCGACGCCGGCATAATACATCGTGTTCGGTTTGAAAATGTCCTGGCCGGCATTCACCGCTGATGTATCCACCAGCGCGGTTGCAATAAAGAAGTTTCCGTACGCGAAGAAGTCGTGCCACTTGTACGAAATGGTTCCGTTGATCTCCGTAAATCCTGCGCCCAGCGGATGTGCGAGCGCCTGGTTGTAATGCGACCACGACTGCAATCCGTCTGTGTGCGAATACGTGTACGGATTCACCGAATTGTATTCCACGCGCAGGTGAAGGTGCTTTACAGTAAACGCGTTGAAGTACCGCGCACCGATCTGCATGCCGCCTTTGGCGCGATTGCCGTTTCCGATTTCATCGATCACGAACTGGCCGTAGAGCGACATGGTCCGGAACAGATCGGCACGGAACGTAGCACCGAAAATGTAATTGTTCGTGTCTTTCAATCCGTACTTCGCCATGCTCGCAAACATCACCGGATTGTAATACCAGAAATCGAGGTGCTGACGGTTCGTGGAATCTGCATGTTCGAAAATGGCGCCGGTGAAAACCGATACTTCAAATGTCCGCAGGAACCGGTACGTGAAGTGATGAAACACGGCCGACTTTTTCTGGAACAATCTTTCCGTACCCACCGGTGTTGTTACACCGCCGCCGGTAAGATTCATCAGCGAAGCATACATCACCGTGTACTGCATGTTTTTGTTCGCACCGATCCAGCCGGTGAAACGTGCAAACGGGTAATTGAAACCGTTGTCCGACAAAAGCAGCGAACGCGCCCCATCGCCAATGAAATGTTTTCCGTGTCCCACCTGCACGTTGAAGTGATTGCACACCGACCACGACAAAAAACCACTGGCCATGGCGTAATCGTAACCGGTTGTTTTGAATTTCTTCCAGCGGCCCATGCCGGGCATGATTCCGTATTGCAATGCGAATGAATCCTGGTACGCTGGAAGAAACGCCTGGTTTTCCCAGAAGGAAGTTTCAAAAGAAACTTTCGTGCCGATGTCGCCGCGTGCAGTTACTCCACGACTATTCGTGTACAACGTTTCGCTGGATGTATCGGAAAGTAAACTGTTGTATTGCAAATACAGCAGCGGATCGATGTACAAACGGAACAGCGGAATATCGCCGTTCGCTGATTTCTCCACCTGGATCAGACTTCTACTGCGGTGATAATTCCGCACGCGACAAACGAAACCCTTATTTTCGACACATGCTTTAGTTTTTCGCCAGGACGATCCACGATTGTGGTAATTATAATATTGGCGCAATCCATGTCCCTGTTCGATAATGGGACGGAAAGAGGTTTGCACCGGCCATGCCACTATAGCAGGGCTCTCAAGCGACATTGAATCGGAAAAAACATCCGCAGTAATGAGTGGGTTCAACACTGTGTCTGCTTCATAACGAAGCATGCTTGTCGGGAAACGGAATCCGCGCGACTTCACCATTTCCGCTTCAGTCTCCGTCATCCACTGATTGTTCAACGGAAGATTTCCTTGCTGTGCGAAAACACAACATGGCAAAAGAAGAAGTGAGCAGATGAGTTTCCTCATAAACGTTCGGCGCCCGATCCGGACAACGTGTGTTTGGTTCCCGTTGCGAGTGACTCTTTTACGGAAGCGTATACCGATTGGATACCTTCTTCGAGATTTATTTTGTGTTTCCAGCCGAGCGCGTGAAGTTTGCTCACATCGGTGAGTTTTCGCGGTGTTCCATCCGGTTTCGATGAGTCGAATGTCAATCCGCCAGTGAAACCCACAATCTTTTTGATGAGCAACGCGAGGTCGCCAATGCTGATTTCCGTTCCGCTGCCGATGTTTACAAACCCAGGCTCGTTCCAGTTGTTCATCACGTGCACGCAGGCATCGCCCATATCATCTGCATGCAGAAATTCACGCAGTGGTTTTCCGGTTCCCCAGATCTCCACCGAATCTTCCCCGTTCACTTTTGCGTTGTGAAACTTGCGCAGCAATGCCGGAAGAACGTGTGAATTATTCAGATCGTAATTGTCATTGGGGCCGTAAAGATTCGTGGGCATGACGGAAACAAAATTGCATCCGTACTGTGCGCGGTATGCATCGCACATTTTGATGCCGGTGATTTTCGCAATGGCGTACGGTTCGTTTGTTGGCTCAAGCAACCCCGTGAGTAAATACTCTTCCTTCAACGGTTGCGGCGCCAGCTTGGGATAAATGCAGGTGGAACCGAGGAACAGCAATTTCTTCGCGTCGTTCACATACGCCGAATGAATGACGTTCGACTGGATCATGAGATTGTCGTAGAGAAATTCTCCGCGCAATGTATTATTGGCAAGTATGCCTCCCACTTTCGCAGCAGCGAGAAAAACGTATTCCGGTTTTTCCTTCGCGAAAAATTCAGCAACTGCTTTCTGATCGCGGAGATCGAGTTCGGCTGACGTACGGAAAATGAAATTTGAAAATCCTTTCGCCAGAAGATTGCGGTGAATGGCTGAACCAACCATTCCGCGGTGACCGGCGATGTATATTCTGGAATTGGATTGCATTCAATGGTGGTATTTTCGTTCGTCTTCCCCGGCTCCGCTCAGCCTATTCGCTAACCGGGCTGATCTCATGTCCGCCATCAATCAGGTACTTATCGCGGCTGAAAATTTTCAGATCGGATGCAACCATCTCGCGGCATAATTCCTGCACGGTATGCGTAGGTTCCCACCCGAGTATTTTTTTTGCTTTGGACGCATCGCCCACAAGCAAATCAACTTCTGCCGGACGGAAATATTTCGGGTCGATACGCACGAGCACTTTGCCGGTGAGTTGATCGATTCCTTTCTCCTCGATTCCTTTTCCTTCCCAGCGCAACTGGATACTTGCTTCGTTGAACGCCCATTCCACAAACGTGCGCACCGCGATTTTCTTCCCGGTTGCGAGAACGAAATCATCAGCCACATCCTGCTGAAGCATGCGCCACATGCCTTCCACGTAATCTTTCGCGTGGCCCCAGTCGCGTTCTGCATCGAGATTGCCGAGATAAAGATCTTTCTGCAATCCGAGTTTGATGCGTGCCGCTGCGCGTGTGATCTTACGCGTCACAAAAGTTTCTCCGCGGATCGGACTTTCGTGGTTGAAGAGAATTCCGTTGCACGCAAACATTCCGTAGGCTTCGCGGTAATTTTTCGTAATCCAGAATGCGTATAATTTGGCAACGCCATACGGGCTGCGCGGGTAAAACGGAGTTGTTTCCTTCTGCGGAACTTCCTGCACCAATCCATACAATTCGGAAGTGGACGCCTGGTAAAAACGTGTTTTGTTTTCGAGTTTCAGAATACGGATGGCTTCAAGCAAACGCAATGCACCAATAGCATCAGCATTCGCGGTGTATTCAGGAACTTCGAACGAAACTTTTACGTGCGACTGTGCCGCGAGATTATAAATTTCATCGGGCTGCACTTCCTGGATGATCCGGATCAGGTTTGTAGAATCCGTCAGGTCGCCGTAATGCAGGTGAAACGGAATGCCTTTGTCGTGCGGATCGTGGTAGAGGTGATCAATGCGCTGCGTGTTAAACAACGAACTTCTGCGTTTAACACCGTGAACGATGTATCCCTTGCTGAGCAATAATTCTGCGAGATAAGCGCCATCCTGACCGGTAATACCGGTAATCAAAGCCGTTTTTGCCATAGTATCCGAAAGGAGATCAAAAGTACGGTTTTAATCCAAGCCCTTACAGGCGGGGGAATGCGTGGTCTCAGTTTGGGCATGTGACTTTTTACACGGCGACACGGCGCTAAAAGATGCACAAAACCCGTTCTAAGCCCGGGCGCTCACGGCGAGATTTCCGCTAAGTCGAAATCTTTCATTCTATAATGAAGTTATGGCTGATCGAAGCACAATACTCAATCGCTTTAGCGATTGAGTTACCGCTATCCCGCCGTGAGCGCCCGGGCTGAGAATAAGAAATATCGTAAAAATGCGCCGTGTCGCCGTGTAAAAAAACAAAGTGAGACACTACCGAATGCGTTGCTAAGACCCAAAGCAGGTGATCAAACCGGGTTTTTTATACATTTCAGTGTACAGATTCGCTGATGATAAGCCCATCAACCCCCGTTGGATTTTTTATTCGCTGGTTTTCATTTTTGAATTTTTATGCCGGATATATTTATCAGTTACGCCAGGGAAGACCTGCAACTGTCCCGTGCACTGGCGCATAAGCTGGAAGGACTGGGATGGAAGGTGTGGTGGGATTCACCGCGCAGCCAGGAACCAGGGATTAAGCAACTCCTCCCGGTTATACATCAACGGCAATTGTTCCGGCCAGGTAACCACCGTACCTCCCGCAGCAACAAGTATAGCATGACCGGCAGCCGTGTCCCATTCCATAGTTGGTGCGAAGCGTGGATAAGCATGCGCTTTCCCTTCGGCAACGAGACAGAATTTCAGCGAGCTTCCGGAAGCGATGAAATCAATTTCACCGTGTTTTGCTTGCATCACCTGAATGTATTCTTCCGTTTCAGGAGAACTGTGTGAACGACTACCGGCGATAGTGAATTTGTCGGGCAAATACTGAATCGGTAACTGTTCCTCGAGCTTAAAATCAAACCTGTGAAGTGAATGATCATCCCTGATCACTTTGAAGGCACCTACTTCTGGTATCGAATAATAAAGATCGCCTAATGCGGGAGCGTATATTACACCAAAGAGCGGTATCCCCTCCTCTACCAACGCTATGTTAACGGTAAACTCTCCATTGCGTTTGATGAATTCTTTCGTTCCGTCGAGCGGATCAACAATCCAGCAATGTTTCCAGTTCTTCCGCGTCTCATATAAAATCTCTTCATCTCCTTCTTCGCTGAGCACAGGAATTTCCGTTCCGGCGAGGTGACTCACGATCACGTTGTGGGATGCAAGGTCTGCTTTCGTCAATGGAGAATGATCAGATTTCATTTCCACGCCGAAGTCCGCGGTAGCATAAATTTTCATGATTTCATCGCCGGCTTCGATAGCCGCATCGATCGCAATACTAACGAGCTCGTCCACAATTAATATTTTGCTCCTCCAACCCCAATATTTTCCACCGGGTGCCAGGTTGTTTTTATTTCCTGCAGGTCCATGATCAGGTAGGGGTCTTGCCCGGCTGCGGTATTCCAGTTTTTATTCCAATGGAAGAATCGCTTCACATTTGAAACACAACCTTCCTGCGCCTGCTTGATTTCTGTTTTATCGTTTGCAGCGTACACGAGCGCATTCACGTCCATGTGCGATGCCATGTGTGATAAAAGTTCTTTTGAATTCCCGGTGAGAATATTCACAACACCTCCCGGTAGGTCAGAAGTGGCAAGTACTTCACCCAGTGTAACGGCGCAGAGCGGAAGTTTTTCTGCGGCGAGTACAATGCAAACATTTCCACCGGCGATCACCGGAGCGATCACAGAAACAATTCCCAGCAGCGATGAATCGGGCGGGGCTACAACAGCAACCACGCCTGTGGCTTCTGGAACGGAAAAATTGAAATGCGAAGACTGCACCGGGTTCACACTGCTGTACAAGGCAGAGAACTTGTCGCACCAGCCGGCATAGTACACCATCCGGTCAATAGACGCTTTCACTTCTTTTTCCGCGTTCGCTTTGGTTGCTCCCTGCAGAACGAGTTCTTCTACGAACTGCGCTTTTCGTGCTTCCATCATTTCTGCAATGCGGTAAACGATCTGGCTGCGGTTGTACGCATTGCGGCCACTCCATCCGCCGAATGCAGCACGCGCTGCAACCACGGCGTTACGAAAATCTTTCCGCGATGAAAGACAAATATTCGCGAGAACATTTTTCTTTTTATCCAGGAGCGGATAATAGCGGCCCGACTCGGTTCTCGGGAACTGTCCGCCGATGTAGAGCTTGTAGGTTTTGAGTACTTCGATTCGTGACATATCGTGATTTTTTTAACCACATAGAAACATAAGCCCATTGCTTGCTAAGGATTAGCTTCGCGAATTGCATAGTTCACATAGCACGTAACCTATGTGTTCTGATGTTAAGCATCGCGCCTTCTCTCGCTATGTATCTATGTCCCTATGTGGTTTCATTTTACTTGCAGGTATGCTGACAATCCGTGAATTCCACCTTCACGCCCGAATCCACTCTCCTTATACCCGCCAAACGGCGACGTTGGATCAAACTTGTTGTACGTGTTCGCCCACACAACACCTGCCTTGAGTTTATTGGTCATATTGAAAATGCGCGAACCTTTGTCGGTCCATACGCCGGCCGATAATCCGTAAGGCGTGTTGTTCGCTTTCTCAATTACTTCTTCAATCGTCCGGAAAGTTTGAATGGCGAGAACCGGTCCGAAAATTTCTTCCTGCACAATGCGGTGCGATTGCGATGCATTCAGGAAAATAGTTGGACGACAGAAATATCCTTTCGATGGAACCGCGCAGGAACTCTGCCACATCTCAGCGCCATCTTCTTTTCCGATTTTGAAATAGTGATTGATCTTGTCGAGTTGTTCTTTTGAATTGATCGCGCCGATGTCGGTGTTCTTATCCAAAGGATCACCAACGATCAGCGTTTCCATCCGGTCTTTCAGCTTACGGATCAGTTTATCGGCTATGCCTTCCTGCACGAACAATCGCGAACCCGCGCAACACACGTGACCCTGATTGAAGAAAATACCGTTGATGATTCCTTCAACCGCCTGGTCGAGTGGCGCATCATCGAATACAATATTCGCCGCTTTACCACCGAGTTCGAGCGTAAGTTTCTTCCCGGTTCCCGCAGTGGCTTTCTGAATGAGCTTGCCCACATCTGTAGAACCGGTGAATGCAATCTTATTGACATCGGGATGGTTCACGAGCGCAGCTCCGGCGTCGCCAAATCCGTTGACAATATTCACCACTCCGGGAGGCAATCCCGAATCGCGGATAATCTCAGCAAGCTTCAAAGCAGTAAGCGGTGTTGATTCTGCAGGCTTCAGCACTACCGTATTTCCGCAAGCCAATGCCGGTGCAATTTTCCACGCGGCCATGAGCAAAGGGAAATTCCACGGAATGATTTGCCCGGCAACACCCAGTGGTTCCGGTTTGCGATTTGGAAATGCGTAATCGAGTTTGTCGGCCCATCCGGCATAATAGAAAAAATGCGCAGCAGCTAATGGAACATCAATATCGCGCGATTCACGAATCGATTTTCCGCCGTCCATTGTTTCGATCACGGCAAGTTCACGTGCACGTTCCTGGATCATGCGCGCAATGCGGTAGAGGTATTTTCCGCGCTCTGCAGCCGGCATTTTCTTCCACACTTTGTTGTAAGCACCGCGCGCTGCCTTCACAGCTTTGTCAATGTCTTTCGCATCGCCCTTTGCCACTTCGGCAAGCGCTTTTTCTGTGGAAGGACTATGCGTGGTGTAATATTTTCCCGAAGAAGGTGCAACAAATTCTCCGTTGATGAAGTGACCGTATTTTTTTTCGAGACGGATGTGATCGGTGCTTTCAGGAGCAGGTGTGTAACCCCAACCCGTGTTGAATTCCAGGGTAACCGACGGAGATTTTATTTTTTTAGACATTTCGATATTTTTTTCGCCGCGAATTTCACGAATTACGCGAATTTACTTAGTAAGAACCACACGCTTATATCTCAACGAAACATCTCCGAAGTTAACCAGCAATCCTACTGGGCATTTTGAGACGGCGAGATAATTAATAATTTGCGCATAAAACTGCTCAGGTATTGCGACCTGTGCTTTTGCTTCTAAAATGATGTTACCGCCAATAACAAAGTCTGCACAATAATGATGCGGTAAAACATAGCCCTTGTAATTCACAACAAACTTCACTTCGCGTTGATAGGATATTCCCTTCCACTGTAATTCTTTCTCAAGAGCATCTTTATATAGAATTTCAGAGAACCCAGATCCAAGCGTACGATGCACATCCATACAAAGACCAACAAGTTCATAAATCTCATCCTTTAGAATCACATCCTTGTCGGATTTATAATTCCGTTCTTCATCTGCAACCAGCCATTCATGGTCAGCAAATTGAACATTCCGATTGTACTCTGGTGTTCCGATGTTCGATATTCGAGTATCCATAATTTGTATAATATACGTGGCCCTTTAATTCGCGCAATTCGTGTAATTCGCGGCTGAATAATTTCTCATTGATCTAATCCTTTGAAAAGTATTCAGGTCCTTGATAAATTCCACTCGCTTCTTTCGACAACTGCATCAAAATATCATTTGCTAAACTGCTCGCACCAAAACGAAACCAGTGATTACTCATCCATGCGTTCCCCAATGTTTCATTCACCATCACGAGATAATTCAGTGCCAGCTTAGCCGTAGATATTCCTCCTGCAGGTTTCATACCGATCATCACACCCGTTTCGTAATAGTAATCGCGGATAGCTTCGAGCATCACGAGCGTCACCGGCTGAGTTGCCGCAGGTTGAATTTTTCCGGTAGATGTTTTAATGAAATCTGCTCCTGCACGCATCGCAATTTCACTCGCACGACGAACATTATCGAGCGTTGAAAGCTCCCCGGTTTCCAGGATCACTTTCAATCGGGCCGCACCACAGGCTTGTTTCACTTCTGCAATTTCATCGAACACGTAATTGTAATTTCCCGAGAGAAATTCTCCGCGTGAAATAACCATGTCCACTTCGTCGGCGCCTTCGGCAACCGCAAACTTTGTGTCTTTTATTTTTATCTCGCGTGTTGATTGACCAGACGGAAACGCAGTAGCAACAGACGCTACTTTCACGCCGGAATTCCCGAGTTGTTTTTTGGCGAGGCCAACAAATGTCGGGTACACGCATACTGCTGCAACCGTTGGCAAGCCCGGAAGTTCGTCGTGCGGATGCATGGCTTTGTAACACATCTGCTTCACCTTGCCGGCAGTGTCTTTGCCTTCGAGCGTGGTGAGATCGATCATGTTCAGCGCGAGTTTCAGGCCTGTTACTTTTGCCGATTTTTTAATGCTGCGTGTATTTAACCGCGCAACACGTTCCTCCACGTTAACCTGGTCAATTATCGGGGACTGTGAAAAATCCATTCTACTCATTGGGAGTTGGGTTGACACAAATGTAGGCACCGGGGGTGCAAAACCCAAAAATCAAAAAGAGCAGGAAATAGCCCCGTTCATTACAGAATTCGTTCGCTGAATGTACCGGCCTGCGTGGATTTGGCCTTTTGGATTTGTTTCTTTGGAATCTGCATCCCGCTGCCTATATTTGTCCTGCTACAGCCCAATGAAAACAATTTCTCCTAAAGCAATACAACACCACAAGGTTATGAAAATGACCTGCTGTATGTGTATTCCCGAATAGGAAAGGCTGCGTTACTGTAAATTTAATTTTCAGATAGGTCTTTCCGGTTAACGAGAAAGGCCTTTTGTGTTTTATGTCACATTCAGAAAATATACACCCGGTTTTTGATCGCCTGCTGCAACGTGCAGACAGGGAGAAACTGCTCGGTCAAAAAGCAAAAGTGATCTGGCTCACGGGACTCTCCGGTTCGGGTAAATCCACCCTTGCTATTGGACTGGAACGCGAACTTCACCGTACAGGTAAACTTGTTTACGTTCTTGATGGCGACAATGTGCGCACGGGAATCAACAGCAACATTGGCTTTTCCGAAGAAGACCGGAAAGAAAATATCCGCAGGATTGCCGAAGTAGCCAAACTGTTCCTCGAAGCTGGCGTGATTACCATTTGCAGTTTTGTAAGCCCAACCGAAGAGTTGCGTGCAATGGCGAAACAAATCATTGGTGCCGACAATTTCCTGGAGATGTATGTCAATGCTTCGCTGGAAAATTGCGAGAAGCGCGATGTCAAAGGGCTTTATGCCAAAGCACGCAAAGGAGAAATAAAAGATTTCACCGGCATTCACCAGGCGTTTGAAGCCCCGCAACATCCGTGGCTGGAAATAAAAACGGATACGCAATCGCCGGCGGAAAGTCTTGCGCTCCTCGTTGATGCAGTGAATAAACAAGTTTGATTCATACTACGTAATGAAGAATTACACATTAAAACATTTACAGGAACTCGAATCAGAATCGATTTACGTGCTGCGCGAAGTTGCCGCACAGTTCGAAAACCCCGCCTTGCTTTTTTCGGGCGGAAAAGATTCCATCGTAGTGAGCCATCTCGCACGCAAGGCATTCTTTCCGGCAAAAATTCCATTTCCATTGTTGCACATTGACACCGGACACAATTTTCCGGAGACCATTGAATACCGCGACTGGTGGGCGAATGAAATTGGCGCGAAGGTCATTGTAAAATATGTTCAGGATTCCATTGATAAAGGACGCGCCAAAGAAGAAAAAGGATACAATGCCAGCCGGAATGTATTGCAAACCGTTACACTCCTCGATGCGATCGAAGAACTGAAACTCGATTGCGCCATTGGCGGTGCACGTCGCGATGAAGAAAAAGCGCGTGCCAAAGAACGTTTCTTTTCTCACCGCGATGAGTTCGGTCAATGGGACCCGAAAAATCAGCGCCCGGAATTGTGGAACCTGTTTAACGGAAGAAAAAACATGGGCGAGCACTTCCGCGTGTTCCCGATTTCGAACTGGACCGAAATGGATGTCTGGCAATATATTCTCGCAGAAAATATTCCGCTACCGAAAATTTATTTTTCACACAAGCGTAAAGTTTTTCAGCGCGACGGACAATGGCTCGCCGGTGATTTTGACTTTCTCGTACGCAAGCCAACCGAAATTGTTGAAGAGCGAATCATCCGTTTCCGTACCATTGGTGATATTACGTGTACCGGCGCGGTAGAATCTACAGCATCTACACTTGAAGAAATTGTACAGGAAGTTGCTGCATCACGAACAACTGAACGCGGTACGCGCGCGGATGATAAACGCAGTGAAGCAGCGATGGAGGATCGTAAGAAACAGGGGTATTTTTAATTTGCCACAAAGGCTCGAAGACAGCAAGGCACACCAAGAAAGAAAATAAGAAGATAAAGGGTACTTTTAATTTGCCACGAAGACTCAAAGCCACTAAGGCACACGAAGAAAAAAATAAGAAGATAAGGGTACTTTTAATTTGCCACTAAGGCACACAAAGAAAAAAATAAGAAGATAAAGGGTACTTTTAATTATCCAGAAACGTAAGGCACCAATAGGAGAAATAAGAAGAATTTATATTTTGAATTTGCATTTAATATTTAACTAAAGATGAAAGACTACACTACAATTGAAAATTTCAGAAGAGTTTCTGATGAAGAAGAAAGAATCGGAGCATTGCTGGTTGATGCGGCCTACCATGTACACAAAAAAATCGGGCCGGGTTTGCTTGAAAAGTATTACGAAATTTGCCTATGTCATGAGCTGCAAAAACGCGGACTGAAAGTAACACGCCAGGTAACAGTTCCTTTGGTTTATGATCACATGGTCTTTGAAGATGCCATTCGCCTCGATATTCTGATTAATGACCTTGTGATCTGTGAGGTGAAAGCCGTTGAACAGGTTAATGCTGTATGGGATGCTCAAATATTGAGTCAGCTTCAGCTAACCGGTAAACGCCTTGGTTTTCTTATAAATTTCACTGTCCCGTTAATCAAATATGGCATCAAACGCTTTGTGAAATAATCTTTGTGCTCCTTCGAGCCCTAGTGCCTTCGTGGCAAAAAACAGTACGACATGGTATCAAGCGATTTGTAAAATAATTCTTTGTGTTCCTTCGAGCCTTAGTGCCTTCGTGGCAAAAAACAGTACGACATGGTATCAAGCGATTTGTAAAATAATTCTTCGTGCTCCTTCGAGCCTTAGTGCCTTCGTGGCAAAAAACAGTACGACAATGAGTGAATTGAAAACGACAGATAATTACCTGGATATGGACCTCCTTCGCTTCACCACCGCGGGCAGCGTCGACGACGGCAAATCAACATTGATCGGCCGCTTGTTGTACGACAGCAAGTCTATTTTCGAGGACCAGTACGAAGCCGTAAAAAATTCCAGTGAAAAACGCGGCGAAGAATACGTGAACCTTGCTTTGCTTACGGATGGATTGCGCGCAGAACGCGAACAGGGAATTACCATTGACGTTGCTTACCGGTATTTCGCTACGCCCAAACGCAAATTCATCATTGCAGATACACCCGGGCATATCCAGTACACGCGCAACATGGTCACGGGCGCTTCCACTGCAAACCTGGCCATCATCCTGATCGATGCGCGAAAAGGTGTGATCGAACAAACGATGCGACATACGTTCATTGCTTCATTGCTCCGCATTCCGCACATCGTGGTTTGCATAAATAAAATGGATCTCGTCGAATACAAAGAAGACGTTTACAATTCCATCCGCAAAGAATACGAAGCCTTTGCATCGAAGCTGGATTCCATTGACATTCACTTCCTGCCTATCTCTGCACTCAATGGCGACAACGTGGTTGACCGGTCGAAAAACATGCCCTGGTACGAAGGTCCAACCCTGCTGTATACGCTCGAGAATATTCACATTGCGTCCGATCAGAATCACATCGACTGTCGGTTCCCGGTGCAATACGTGGTGCGCCCGATGAGCAACGAATACCACGACTACCGGGGCTTCGCCGGAAGAGTAGCCGGTGGCGTTTTCAAAAAAGGGGACAAAGTCTCCGTCCTACCGGGTGGATTTCAATCGAAAATAAAATCCATCGATACATTCACCGGGGAAGTCGCCGAAGCCTTTTCTCCGATGAGTGTAACCATCACGCTCGAAGACCAGATCGATATTTCACGCGGCGATATGATCGTGCGTGAAAACAATCAGCCAACCATTTCTCAGGATGTCGATGTGATGTTGTGCTGGTTTCACAATCAGCCCTTACAGCTCAACGGTAAATTTGTGATCCGTCACACTTCGCGTGAAGCGCGTTGTGTAGTGAAAGAAATCCAGTACAAAGTGGATATCAATACACTTCATCGCCTGGAAGACGATAAAAACATTGCCATGAATGATATTGCCCGCGTGAAATTGCGCACAACCGTTCCGTTGTTGTTCGATAGTTACTCGCGAAACAGAAACACCGGCGGAATCATTCTTGTGGATGAAGCGACCAACGAAACTGTTGCAGCAGGAATGATCATATAATTTTGCCGATGAAGAAACTTATCTTATTCATATTTCTGCCAGGCGCATGTATAATGCACGCACAGGTTTTTCAACCCGGTGACTTCGTTCTCAATGCAGGCAACGGTGCGGCAGTGTTTCATCTTCATGCATCGGATACGGCAGGATACGATAAAGACTTTAACGGTGTAGGTGGGATCAACCTTAATTTTCGCGGGGAATTTGGAGTTGCACCCTGGCTGGGATTCAGCATGAGTGTCTCTCACACCTCACTGATCACCCAAACTTTTTTCAGCGACGATATCTGCAACCTCACAGAAATCGCTCCGGGAATAAACTATCACGTGCCCTGGAAGAATCGCTGGATTGATCTGCAGGGAGAAATTGGTGCAGGATACCTGCGCTACTTCTTCGATTCAAACGGAGGACTTTTCGTTCGCACAAGCATGACCTGCCTGACGTTTTTTGCAGGTATTCACCCGCGGCTCTATTTTACCCGGAAGCAACGATTTGGCGGCTACGCATACTATCGATTCTCTGCATTTACCGGCGGAGGAGAAACAACCGACAAATTCACGTCCACCTACAAATATGATGTAGATGGAAGTGGTCATACATTCGGACTGGGTTTATTTTATAGATTTGGAAAACCGCGTACAAACGAACCTGCTGACCCAAACGAAACAAAATAATCTGCGTTTATGAAAAAACTTTTCTTTGTTCTTGCCCTGGCGTTTTGCACTGCAGCACAGGCACAGCTTATCGACCGCAACGACATTATCATCCAGGCGGGCGGCGGTCTTGGACTTTACCGCTACCAGTTTACGGATGTAACGAACAACGTGATCAACCCGCGTGATACGAGTGCCGCGTGGAGCTTTCCGGTCCAGATCGAATATGGCGTCAACCGCTGGCTCGGCGTTGGATTCTGTTTCACGTTCAATAATTTTATTGAAGGCGACAGCGCAGCAAATGAAAAAGCAACGGGTATGGACTTCGGGCTGGCCGCGAACCTGCACGTGCCCTGGTCACTGAAAAAATTTGACCTGAGTGCAAGTATTGGTTACGGCTACAGCCGGTTCAAATACGATATCGATGACGTCGACAACGCAGTTGCCAAAGCAGGCGGAACTGTTTTGTTCTTTGGGATCAATCCGCGTTTGTATTTCAAAGAAGACGGTCACCTGGCCATTACAGGATGGTACCGTTTTTCCAAATACAATTACCCGAAAGGAAAAGTAACAAACGACGCCGGATTTGAATACGATTTCAAACTCGATGGTCCGGGCAACAGTTTCGGTCTCGGATTGATTTTTAAAATCTGAACGATGTACCTGTTCGAAACAGAACGATTACGTTTTCGCGAGTTAACCGGTGACGACGCACAATTCGGGTTTGACCTGAACAGCGATCCCGAAGTGATTCAGTACACAGGTGATCCACCGTTTGAATCGGTAGAAGCCGCGCGCGAATTCATGGCCGCATACACGGAAGTTTACCGCAAGAACGGCTACGGTCGCTGGGGCGCAGAACTGAAATCGACCGGCGAACTGATTGGCTGGTGCGGACTTAAATTTCACGAAGAAGAAAAAGTAACGGATGTCGGCTACCGGCTTTTCAAAAAACACTGGGGCAAAGGCTATGCTTCGGAAGCAGCACTGCAAACAATTGCATACGGTTTCAATCACATGCGCTTGAATCGCATTGTTGCGCACGCAAGAAAAGAGAATGTGGCTTCGATTCGCGTTCTTGAAAAATGCGGCATGAAAATTATTGGTGAAGGAACAGAATGCGGGGGAGAGATTTTTGTGTTTGAGATATTTCCCTGATGTCAGCCTCGGCTCCGCTCGGTCTGACAAGCGGGCATAATCAAAAGTCCTGTTGCTTGATGTGTTGAATCGTTCTTCGAACAATACACGTTTATTGAAATCACTTGTCAGACCGAGCGGAGCCGAGGAATGACAAGCGAGCGTCACTGGGGTTTCATCTGCACATCATATACACTACGTGGAATACAACATGTCTATATGCGGAATATCATCCTCGAGATACTCCTTCTTTTCCGAACGTTTGAACCCGTATTTCTCATAGTACTTTTCCAGGTAGCTCTGTGCTGAAATTCGCACCGGAACTTTTCCGAAAACATCTTCGATGTACTTCATCACTTTTTCCATGAGAATGAGTCCCGCTCCTGTTCCTCGCACCGAAGCCGCTGTCGCCACGCGCCCGATGGAAACTTCATCGTATGAAACACCTTGCGGAAGTATACGCGCAACTGCAACCAGTTCTCCGGCCAGCCAGCCCATGACGTGCAAACTGTACTCGTCTTTGTAATCAGGATCCTGGTATGGGCATTTCTGTTCCACTACAAAAATTGCTGCACGCAAAGCAAGAATACTGTGCATCTCTCCGGCGCTCAGATCGCGAAAAGGTTTGCATTGCCAGGTGATTGCCGGGTGTTCATTTTTCATACGCTAAAGATAATTGACCGGCGGTAAATGATCTACTACCTGAATTACGAAAGTATTCAGCATGCTTTCCGGAGAACCGGGATAGTTATTTAAATTAACCACGGCGACACGGAGGCACGGCGCATTACTCATCTGTCTCCCGCGTCGGCACGGCGGTCATCAGAAACTGGTTTGTGAAATAATATCACGCAGTGATATTTTCCAACGCCGTGTCGCCGTGGTTAATTTTAAATTCACAAATCAACTCATGATTTACTACGGTAAACGCATAAAGCGAATGCGTTTCGCGAAGCTCCGATACAGGAGCACACCAATAATTGCCCCGAATGAATTCGCGATGAAATCCAATACATCGGCAGAACGTTCTTCAAATACGGCGCCCTGCAGGAGTTCCAATACACCGCCGTATACGACGCAGAACACCAGCGAAACCAATACCGCATTTGCGCTCCACCACCCGTTGAACTGTAACCGGAATCCGCGGATCAACAGCACAACGAGTATGAGAAAAATTCCGGCGTGTACCCATTTGTCGAACGCCAGTATCTCAAGAAAAGAAATACGCGGAATATCACTGCCGGGCATTCCGCACATCACGAGAATGCACAACGCCCAAACAATTGCCGGCCAGAGATGTTTCATTTCATGAAGTGGTATAAAACAAAAATGTTGAACGACGATTTCTCCTCATTCAACATTTTAATATTTCGTTGTAGAAACGCATTGCGTACTGTCCTGAGCCGGTCGAAGGGACTGCGCACTGCGTACTGCTTTATTGTCCGATCAGCTTGCGATATTCTGCAGCATCCATCAGGTCTTTCAGTTCGTCGGGATTCGACATTATCGCCTTTACCAGCCAGCCTTCACCATAGGGATCTTTGTTCACCACATCAGGTGTAGCATCAATTCCCGTATTTTTCTCGACCAATTCTCCTGTAATCGGCATGAACAGATCGGAAACTGTTTTCACTGCTTCAATCGTACCGAATACATCTTCCCGGCCAACCACTTCGCCAACCGTTTCGATTTCCACGTAAACGATATCACCCAGTTCAGCTTGCGCGAAATCAGTAATACCGATCGTCACCATGTTGCCGTCTACGAGTACCCACTCGTGGTCTTTGGTGTATTTCAGGTTGTCAGGAAAGTTCATAGCGTTTTTGTTTGGAAGACAAATGTAAGCGTAAATCTCAAAAGTCAAAGGTTGAAAGTCAAAAACGGGGGGAGATTTTGCCACAAAGGCGCTAAGGCACAAAGCCAATACAAAGAATCACGCACGATATTGTGAACATCGGACATTGCTGCGCAATGTGATTTTAATAGGAACGCGGATCAAGCGGATTGTTACGGATTTTAAATTTTCGCGTAATCAAGTAGCGATTGAGTAACACGAATCGCGAAGCGATTCAAAATCCGTGGAAATCCCTGAGCAGCGCGATCGCGAAGCGATCATCCGTGCCAATCCGCCTGATCCGCGCCCTAAGCGCAGCGCAGGGTCCGCGTTCCTATGAAGTTACGCTTGAGTAACACGAATCGCGAAGCGATTCAAATCCGCAAAAATCCGTTTCGCGAAGCGATCCCTTGCATCACGATCGCGCAGCGATCATCCGTGCAAATCCGTTTTTTCTATGCGCCACCGCAGGTGACATCCGTGTACCATTACACAACAAAAAAATCCCGGTGAAGTTACCTCCACCGGGATCTGAAAATTTAATCTGTCTCAGCTTACTGCAACAAGAACCTCAAGCTAATCCCCGCATTCGTATTCGCCGTTTTGAACGAAGACGAAATCAATGGATTAGTCATCACGCGGTCGCAGAAGAAACGAACGATCAGCTTATCATTCATCTGGTAATCCGCAGATGTTTTGATCGAGAAGATGTTCTGTCCCGCTGTAAGTACGTCGATCTGTTCAACGCTCTTGCGGATCACCGTTTGGTTCTTACGGAATGAAATATCTACACGGATGTTCAGATCGCTTGTTGGCGGTTTGATTTTTCCGTTCATGAACTTCTTGAAGAATTTCAGTTCCAGCTGTGGAACACGGTAACCCATTCCGATAACAATCTCCTTACCATTCACCTCGGTAAGCTGCGTATTCGCCAGGCTCAGGCTCATCGTGCGGTCTTTCTTGTATTCTACTTTGGTAGAAAGATTACGCTTGCCGGCCCATACCACATCCACGCTGATCAGCGGGCTGAACTGTTCCGAGATCTGAACTGTTCCAACCTGGTATTTGCTTTGGAAGTCACCCGTTACGTTACGCATGTAATCAGCAAATCCATCGTTGTCTGCATCATAGTTCAGGTTCGTCTGGTAACCACCCATGCTGTAGGTTGAACGGTATGTATGACCAATCGCAACAGTCTTAAAGCGTTTGCGCACCTTTTCATACTTCGTTAAACCGTCGTAAGTGATTCTCCAGTTTGGCAGCGGAACCGCCGGGAAAATACTCAGCGAGTGATTGTCAGCACGCTTGCCGGTATACGCAGCAAGGAATGCAGGGATGAGTACTTCCTGCGAAGTGCTGCTATACCCGTCTGCGAATCCTGTTGGAAGCACGCCGGTTGAGTATGGATAATTCTCAACACCGAGACGGTTGGAAATTGTTGCGCGGTTATCCAGGAATTGCTGGAACACTTCAGACGAGTGATCGTCTTTGTTGTCTTTCTTGAATGCAGTCTTCCACGTGATGATCGAAATGCTGAAGCTTCCCATCTCGGTTGGCGACTGGCGTTCGAATTCCTGCGCTGCATCGTCCCAACGGAAGAACTCACTCTTGTTCAGTGAAGTTGTTTTGTTCGCTGTCAATTCGATCTTCAGATCAGGGAACGGTTCCAGCGATGCACGCATCGTCAGGTTCTGCGAATTGCCACGGGTAAACGGAGTATACAGCGAAGATTCCTGGACAAGCCATCCGTTCTGCACAGCGTAAATCGGGAATTCCACTCCGTTCGGACCAAAATCTTTCTGCTTTCCGAAAAGGAATCCCCAACCCGGTGCTTCGAATTTGCTGTCCATACCCATCAGCTGGGTTTTTCGCGCGTAGCCCGGGAGCGAGAGCGTGGAATTGGTCGAGTAATTCACCGAAACCGTACGCAGGCTCATCACCGCACGTGCAAGATATTCTCCGATGAGGAACGCATCATTCTCTTTCTTCTTCGTGGTATCCACCGGTGCATTCGGACGTGCCGGTGCAGGTTGCTGTCCCGGTCTCTTCCCATTCACTTTCTTGAAGTAAGGAACCTTGTTGTACAGCGTCACCATGTTCAACTGGCCGGTCCACTGCCACTGTGCGTTGTTTCCAACCACGTTACCAATGGTGTCTGCCGTTGCAAGCGGTCCGCGTGACCATGTGTAACCCGTTGCATAACGCACGTTACCGGTTACCCAGTCGAGCGCAGGAATTTTATTGATCGGGAACGTATACGAAATGTTGGTCTGGTGGTGATAAGTCATCGTTGTTCCGAATCCACGGATGTTGCTGATGAGCGTATCCTTCTTCTCCGGCGTATCGATTTTTCCGTAAGGCTCAAGAACCTGCGCCTGGTTATCGGCGGCGAAATCAAACTTCAGATTTTTCGTGAGGTCCCAGCGAATGTCGTAGTTTCTCGACCAGGTGAAATTCTTGTTGAAATTCGTTGGCGTGAAAATGTCGTTGTAACCAGTGATGTTCCGTGCTTTGATTTCACTGTAAGTCCGGTTCACATCTGTACTTACACCCATCGATGCCGGCAATGGCGTGAACTGGAACTCGCGGAATATGGTCATCCATTTTCCTTTCGCCCATTTCTTTTTCTCAAACGGTTTCAACGGTTTCATCTGCGGCTGGTACGACCAGGTCAATCCACCACGGTGGTTTTTCGCCGATGAGTATTCGATGTTTACGTTGTGACGATACACTTCCGTGTACGCGTAACTCGCAGTGAAATTCGAAATGTCCCAGATCTGTGGTTTACCCGCGCCTTTCGCACGCTCTTTGTGCACGTTGGTAAAGTTCAGCGATTTTCGTCGCGTGTAATCCACGGTTGCGCCACGGATGGAATCTCTTGCATCCGTTGTCAGGTCTTCATTCGACAAGACGGGTGATAAGAGAATGTCGGGATCAAGTGGATTGTACTGCGGCGTGATAAACGTTTCGCCATATCCCCAGAACAACGGAAGACGGATTCCCATTTTCTCCGGGAAGAAACGACCGAGTTCCAGTTGTGTAGACACATCGTAGTTCACTTGCTTCTCGCGCAAACGATCGCTTACTTTTTTCTCGATACTTCCGAAACCTGGAGTTGCCATATTACCGGAAAGGTTTACTACACCGAGATCAGCAAGTTTCGCTGTAACGCGGGTAGTAGCCGCCCATCCACCTGATTCATCAAAATCGGTCAGGCGCAATTCGTTGAACCATACTTCCGCACATTTGCTCAAACCATCATCCGTGGTTGATCCGGTCGTCATTTTCGGGTTACGGATTCCCAGCATGATTATTTTGATCGCCGACAGGTTCGGATTGCCCTTCACCGTGATCCAACGACCCGGATGTTCAGGATCTTCGATTCTGTATTCGGCGGTGAGTGATGCGGTTCCGTTGGAGATTGCGATGTTACGCTGCTGTTTCGCATACTGGAGCATTTCGAATGAAAGTTCCATGTTGTTTTCATCCGGCCATACTTTCTCGCGGTCTACTTCATCGTTCGCCGCGTATGTGCCCGGAGGTGTAACCGTCAATGGAATTTCATACTCGTAATAGTTGTCTGTGTAATCTGAACCGAGGCGCATGAACGCGGTAACATCTCCGTTGTTCAATGGCTGGTTGGTGCCGGCGCGCTGCTCTGCGTGAACAAACATGCGGATCTTCTTGTACGAACGAACATCCATTGTTCCTACCGTCTTGAACGCTGCACGCGAATCGCCGTCTTCGAGGTTACATACTTTCATAGACAACGACTGCTCGTTCAAACGAACAAGTGTTGCGCTCTGCACATTCTGCTCGCGGTCGATTCCCGGAGGAAGAACGTAGTTCACCGGTGTACGGTTTCCGTTCTCTTCAATGTTGATCGCCGCAACTTCGAATTCAGTGCTCGACTGATCGTTGCTGATGTATTCACCTGGATACAACAATGAATACTGGTATTTTCTCCAGTCCGAACGAACGAGTTCGAGACGTGCGAAACGGCAAACGATCGGCTTGTCTACATCACGGAAAAATATACGGATGAAACGGATCGAGTTGAAGTTTTCGATGTTCCCGATTTTCGCATCGTATGAACGCACCGGCACACGAAACTGGTACCACGTGATCGGGCGGGTACGGCCGTCTTTCGTAGTTACGCTGGTCTCGTATACATCAGTGATGTAGTTGTTCCCAACGTTGTTCGGGTTCACGTCTGTCGGATTCATTTTGATCCGGTACTCGTAATAACCTTCGGTTTCGTTCAGCGTGTTATCCCGGTTGATGTCTTCCTGGTTCGGAAGCGTAGTCGACTGCGTTGGATAATCTTCCGTGTATCCGTCATCATTCGGACGACCGGTTGCAGGAGAGTTTCCGTCAGGACCGTTGAACATTTTGTAACGCTCAAGAACGGGTTTCGATGCGTTATCGTAATCTGTTCCGCGGTAGTAGTGGTAGTTGTCGCCAGCCGGATCTTTTAGTGCATTAGCCAGTGCACCAGAATTTACCGTCGCGGGATATAACTGGCTAATTGTATCGATATACGCTTTGTAGAACGATCGCTCATCATCATCACCCAGTCCATCCAATCCAACATCCTGCAACGCACGTGCATTCTCGTCGTTATCGAATGCATTCACGATAGACTGAACAACAGGAACACGTCCCCATTCAGTGGAATCGATCAATGAGAAATCGCCGTTCACCGGGTTACCATTCTCGAATGAGTTACGTGAATCTTTCAATACGTCTTCCGAAATATTTCCGATGTTGATCACGAGTTCACCGGTAGAGTTCTGGTCAACAACCGGTACATCTTCGTTGTACGGATCCATCATCCAGAACTGGATGTATTCAATGTTTGCTGCTTCGAAATCGTTTGTTTCAATACGGCGCTGCATACCGCCCCAACGTGAAGCCGGATCATTCAGTGTTCCATCTGCAGCAAGTCCTGAAGTAAACGCTGTTGGCTTTACGTCGAAATTATACGGCCCGCGTTCCGATGGATAGTACGCCAGGTCCAGCATCGACACGTTCAATGGTTGTCCGTTCGGTGGCTGCTTGTTCGGGAATACTTCCGTTTCGAGTACTTCGCGTGTGCGGTGATTCGAAAGATCGGTTTCAGTCAAGTGGGCCGGCTTCAGGTTATTATCCGTACGCATGAACAACGGATCAATAACATACCACGCAAACTTCGCACGGTTCATTCCACTCACTAAACTATCACCGGATGCTTCCGGGAAACGGATCGGTTGCCCCTGCGGAACAGAAGCGAGCGACCAACTTTGCGGAGAACGGATATCAATGGCCGATTGCGTTCCTTCGAAATCGTCGATGTATGAATTTCCGTTTTTACCAATGGCTTTGTTGTGACCCGGAACGAGATACGCGAATTCACCCTGTGCCGTAATCGACGACGGCGCTTTCGTACTGATCAATGGTAACCGGTCAACAGCACGCGTCAGGAACGGTGCATCGGTGCGGTAATTGAGATCAAAGCCCCAGATGGTATTGCTCATTGGCTCATCATTAATGTTTGTTTTTTGTGTGATCGGACGTTCGGTGAGGTTCATCACCGTTGCACCCATATTGAAATCGCGGTTGAAGCGGTAATTCAGGTGAGTGCCCCACAATGTTTTCGACTGGATCATGAACAGTGAATTACTCTCCAGTGAAATCTTGATCGGCACACCCGAGTTCAAAATACTTTCGTTGATGATCCGCACGCGACCGAGTGTGTAGTCAACCGTGTAATCCACGTTCTCTGTCAAAGGCGCACCTCCGGCAGTAACCGTTACTGATCCTTGCGGAACGTTCACAGCATTGAGCGAGATATCGGAATTCGACGATGACTTGTACGAACCTTTTAGTTTGAAACGGTTCTTCCCGGCGAATGTCGTTGACGCCACCGTTTTCGTGGAGTCATACAATTGCGGGTAACCGTACTTCAGGTACAATTGCTGATCATTCAGCTGCGCCTCCAGGTGTTTTCCAAACGGTTCCGTGACAGGGAATATGACCCGTCCGTTGTTTGCGTAAATCGTTACGCGGTCAATGAAGTCGAACTGCCCGTCAGGCGAAGGTTGCTGCTGCTGGTTCAGTTTATCGAGGTTCATCACCTGCAAAAGCGGTTTCGCATTGATCGGCCCTTCCGGGATGAACGGAATATCTGTTCCGGTAGATGGGTTGTTGTACCAGATCTGCAGGTTGAAATCCTGCGAGTTCACCTGGTACGCACCAATGGAATAGATGTTCTTCATCATCAGGTCCCATGTTTTGTACGGAACGCCGCTCGCTACTTTCGGAACGTTGTTTGTGCTCTTGAGGAGTTTCAAAATCAACGCTTCCTGTCCGGAAATACCATCCGTGGAAAATTCTCCAACCTGGTACACGTCACCGTTCAGCGTGTACTGGAACGCTACGGAAATTACTTCATCGTAATTCAACGCCTGGTTCAGGGAGATGAATCCGAGTTGTCCGTTGAGCGTAAATTCCGTTGGAAGAAGTTTGCGTGCGTTGTTCAGGCGCTCGTAGTTCACCGACTGGCTGAAACCATAGTTCTGTTCCAGTGGTGCAAACGTAGTTTGAAGTGGATCAGTAATATCGCGCAACGACAAGCCCGGATCAGGAATACAGTACTGCGTTAATAAAGTCGAGTAAAGATCATTCCGCTCATTGTCCGGGTACGGCGGACGGGTTCCGTCAACACTGATAAATGACGAGCCCACGTTCTCCAGTGTGTCTTCACCGAGATCGGTAAACGCCACAATGTTTCGCGTGTTATCTACAACACCGGTACGGTTCGTTACCCAGACTTCGACACGGGTAATGGCTACACCGGAATTGATTACCGGGAAACTGGCGAGCGCATGGTTGTAATTGTGGCAGAAATACTGCGACAGGAAGAAGTGTTTGTTCGCTTCGTAATTGTCGCCGTTCACTTCAAAATTGGTGACCTGCGCACCACCGGTTACGTTCACTTCCGACTTTTTACCGCGCTGCTGCGAGATAATATTCGTCATAGTCAAACGACCGAACTGGAATTCCGTTTTGATCCCAAACAACGTCTGGCTTCCGGTAATGAGCGAAGAATTCAACCCGAAGTTTACGTTACCCGCTTCGATTTTCTTGATGATCTCATCTTCGAAGCCGGTATACTCGAGCTTCATCTGGTTCTCGAATTCGAACGTTGATTCCGTGTTGTAGTTGGTGGTAAGTTTCAATTTCTCACCAATCTTTCCAACTACGTTCAACTGAATTTTTTCGTCGAATTCGAACGTTGAAATTCTGCGCTGGCGTTCAGGCAATGCCGGGTTGTCGGTGCGGTTTACGTTTACACCGAAAATCAATTCGGCAGAACCTTGCGGACGGATATCAATTGTTCCGCCACCAAAGATCCGGTCGAATTTTTCGCTGTTGATTTTGATCGGCGGAATCAACCCTTTACTGCCGCGGCCCTGTGCCTGGCTTTCTGCGTGTTCACGCTGTTTCCAGTAATCGTCTACCGATTTCTGCACATCGTAATACATGTATTCTTCAAACGTCATGTACGTCGGCGGACGGTAATCGACATTGCCGATTTTCTGTTCTACGACATAAATGTTTGAATCGGGATCGTATGTAACGGTGGTCTTGATGTTCGGCGGATCATTCAGTTTCAGCGGGGCGTTGTTGTCCCAGTAAAGTGGGTCAAGTCCGCTCTGATCGTCGAAAGGATACGCCATGGAATCCACGGCGGGACTGTCCGTGCCACCCACGAGTCCGCGCTGGCCGGTGCTTACGCGCGCATCGCTGCTCATTACTGTGGCCAGTAGAGAGACAGAGGCTGCGGCTGCGATGGTATATTTTAGGATTGCGTTCAATGGTTGGGGGTTCAGAGGTTTTTTAATGCGAGTTTGATAAGGTGTTCAACGGAAACCACATTACCCTCTGATTTCAATGATTTATCTATTGCTTTTTCGGCCGTGTTGCGGGCAAAACCAAGAGCGACCAGCGCTGATAACGCTTCATCGCGAAGCTTATTGTCTGCTGCGGAAAATTGTAAGGGATTAATGGACTGGTCCTTTCCGAATTTTCCTTTCAGATCAATAATGATCCGCTGTGCTGATTTCTCTCCTATGCCTTTGATCGACTTCAAAGCTGCAACATTTCCTGAATGAATAGCTGATACAATTTCTGCAGGAGTCAATGAAGACAAAATCATCCGTGCAGTGCCGGCACCCACACCGGAGACTGAAATTAATTGACGAAACAATTCTCTTTCTTCATCATCTGCAAAACCGAACAGTACCATTGCGTCCTCACGTACAGCGAGGTGCGACAGCAATCTGCAGTTCCCCGATTCGGGGAGTTTAGCGTATGTATGAAGGGAAATGTTCAGCATGTAGCCAACACCTGCACAATCGATAACGGCGTACGTTGGTGTTTTCACGGTGAGTTTTCCTTCAAAATGGTTAAACATACACTACTGCTTTCTTGACTGTGCATCCATCACGGCGATCGTCACCATGTTCACGATTTCACGGACTGAGCTTCCTAACTGAAGAATGTGCACTGGTTTCTTCAATCCCAGAAGGATGGGTCCGATAGCTTCAGCGCCTCCCAATTCCTGCATCATTTTGTAAGCGATATTTCCGGAAGCGAGATTCGGGAAGATCAGTGTATTGACTTTCTTTCCGACTAGTTCGCTGAAAGGAAATACTTCCTTGAGCAGTTCATTGTTCAGTGCGAAGTTGGCCTGCAGATCTCCGTCCACAATCAGTCCGGGATAGTCCCTGTGCAGAATGGACGCCGCTTCCTGAACTTTTTGAGGAAGAGGTCCACTGGCTGAACCGAAATTGGTGTACGAAAGCAAGGCAATGCGTGGCACGATGTTAAATTGTCTGACCGCCTGTGCTGTGAGGACTGTAATGTCAACCAGTTCCTGGGCAGTGGGTTCCACATTCATAGTCGTGTCGGCAAAGAAAAAGTTGCCTTGTTTCGTGGAAATCATGTACATCCCGGCCACTTTTTTCACGCCGTCCTGTACGCCAATGCAATGTAAAGCAGGTTTAATGGGAACGCCGTATTTCCGGGTGAGGCCGGAGATCATCGTGTCGGCCATACCGGTTTCGACCATCATAGCGCCGAAATAATTCCGGTCCTGCATGAGTTTTTTCGCCTCGTACTGGGTCAGTCCACGGCGTTTACGCTTCTGGTAAAGCATTTCGCTGAACCGGTAGCGGTTTTCTTCCTGCCCCGGACTACGCGGGTCAATGATGGTGGTATCGCCCAGGTCGAGATTGTGCTCTTCCATGAGGCGGTTGATCTTAGCCACGTCTCCGAGGAGTATTGGCCGGGCAATGCCATCGTCTTTAACGACCTGCGCTGCCTTGAGAATTTTGTACGTGTCGGCTTCAGCGAAAACAACACGTTTCGGATTCTGGCGCGCTTTCGACGCTACAGTCCGCATGAGTTTATTGTCGAGACCAATGCGGTTGATGAGTTCTGTGCGGTAAGCGTCCCAGTCGGTGATGTTACGACGCGCCACACCCGATTCCATAGCAGCTTTCGCTACGGCAGGGGCAACAGTCGCAATCAAGCGTCCGTCAATAGGCTTTGGAATAATGTATGTTGCGCCGAAGCTTAATCCGCGTGTATCGTAAGCGAGGTTCACATCGTCAGGAACCGGTTCTTTAGCCAGCTGTGCAATGGAATATGCCGCTGCCAGTTTCATGGCTTCGTTGATCTGCGTAGCACGCACATCAAGTGCTCCACGGAAAATGAACGGGAACCCGAGTACGTTATTCACCTGGTTAGGATGATCGGAACGGCCGGTAGCCATGATGATATCCTTGCGTGCGGCCATCGCTTCTTCGTACGGAATTTCCGGATCGGGATTCGCAAGCGCAAACACAATCGGGCGCTTGGCCATCCCGCGGACCATATCGGCATTGACGATATTTCCTTTGGAAAGGCCTACGAAAACGTCGGCATCTTTCATAGCATCGGCCAGCGTTTCGCGTTTGTCTTTCTTGCGCGCAAAAAATCTTTTGTTCTCGTCGAGGTCTTCACGGTCGACAGTAATAATTCCTTTGCTGTCGAGCATCGTGATGTTTTCTTTGTTCACGCCAACCGCCACGTACATCCTTGCACAGGAAATGGCAGAAGCCCCTGCACCGTTCACAACGAGTTTTACTTTCTCGAGTTTTTTGCCGGCGATTTCACAGGCATTGATCAATGCAGCGGAAGAGATAATTGCTGTTCCGTGCTGATCATCGTGCATCAGCGGAATATCAAGTTCTTCCTTGAGGCGACGCTCGATCTCAAAACACTCTGGTGCCTTGATGTCTTCGAGATTTATTCCACCGAACGTGGGCGCAATGGCTTTTACGGTCTGAACAAATGTGTCAATATCATTCGCGTCCACTTCAATGTCAAACACATCAATGTCGGCGTAAATCTTGAACAGCATTCCCTTCCCTTCCATCACTGGTTTCGACGCCAGCGGCCCGATATTTCCTAGACCGAGTACTGCGGTCCCGTTGGAAATTACGGCGACAAGATTTCCCTTGGAGGTGTATTTGTAAGCGTCTTCCGGATTCTTTTCGATCTCCAGGCAAGGGTCAGCAACCCCGGGAGAATATGCCAGTGTTAGATCTCGCTGTGAACTGTAAGGCTTGGTGGGAATTACCTCAATCTTACCTGGTCTGCCTTGTGAATGGTAGTCCAGCGCTTCCTGCTTTCTGAATTTGGCCATATTACTTTTTGATGGACTCCCGCCCTGATTTGCTTCAAAAAAACGGGAACGACGAAGATAAGCAAAACCGAGACTCGTGATACTGTCTTTTTGCACTGAAATTGCCTGATAATCAGCTATTCAAGTTCCCGATGGGGAACAAAGTCCCCATGAAAACTGCTTAAGCGGTTGAGTAAGGGGAGACCACTCATTGCCGGGAGAATTGTTCTGAAAAACAGTAGTGGGTCAGTTTCAAATAATAATTAACCACAATAGTGACATAGAAAACATAGGCATAGCTCAAAATGAAGCGCACATAGCATTGCCAAAGGCAATGTTCGATGCTCATGTGAACTCAAACATTCTTACGCCCCGAACCTATGTAAACTATGTTCCCTCTATGTGGTTGATAAAAAATCAAACCGACCCACTACCTGAAAAACAACAATCATCATCGACGACAAAAATCCTCTTATCTTTCACCCTTCACGGGCAATGAAAAAACGCAAACACATCGTCATTTTTTCGGGAGCAGGGATCAGCGCGGAGAGCGGGATCAGTACGTTCCGCGACAACGGCGGCCTGTGGGACAAATACGACGTGAAAGAAGTGGCTACACCAGAAGCCTGGCGGAATAATCCCGGACTTGTTTTGCAGTTTTACAACGAGCGGCGCAAACAGGTGATTGAAGCAAGCCCCAATGCTGCGCACAAAGCGCTGGTGGAACTCGAAAAGAAATTTGATGTAACCGTGATCACGCAGAATGTGGATGATCTGCATGAACGTGCCGGTTCGAAAAACGTAATTCATCTCCACGGAGAGATCCGCAAATCGAGAAGTACATACGATCCTGCGCTTATTTATTCCATCAAAGGATGGCAGTTAAATCCCGGAGATCGTTGCGAGCAAGGTTCGCAATTGCGCCCGCACATTGTGTGGTTTGGAGAAATGGTTCCGGAGATGACGCGCGCGCAGGATATAACCGCTACGGCCGACGTGCTGATTACAGTAGGAACTTCGTTGAATGTTTATCCTGCTGCCGGGCTGGTTCACGTAGTGCCGAAGCAAAGCCAGCTTTACGTGGTTGACCCGAATGATGTGAACGTGGAAGAACTTCCGAACGTAATTTTCTACAAAGAAAAAGCAGGTTCCGCAATACCTATTATTGTCGGCAATCTGTTGAAGATGGTGTAGAGTTGCTTTGCCAATAACAACATTCTTTTTTGCCGCAGATTTCGCTGATAGCGCAGATGTGAAACCTGCTAAAAATTTTAAAATGATTAATGGTCCGCTGCGCGGATTAATTATTTTAAAATGTGGCAACACAGAATCTGCGTTATCAGCGAAATCTGCGGCTGAACTTAAACGGATACGGATACGTTACCTGAATTACGGACGATAACAATAACTGCGCCTGTCGTTTTTACTGGACGATCAGTTTTTTTCTCGAAACAACAACACCATCACTTACCAGTGAAATCATGTACATGCCCTGTGCACACTCCTGCGTGTTCACGGAAAGAATTCCGGTTTGCTGCGCCGTTTGTTCGCGGTAAATTTCTTTGCCGGTAAGGTCAGTAATCACAACTTCTGATTTCGCCGTATTCGAAGAGTACGAAATGTTTGTCGTTCCGTTCGAAGGGTTCGGGTACACGTTATTCAATGCTCCTGCAGGGACAAAACTTTCTGCAATTCCCACCGGTGTTACATTGTACCAAAGCAAAATCCAGGCGGAGTCTGCCGGGTTGTTCACATCGTAGAATTTGTAACGCACCAGTGATGTTCCGAAGTTCGGGCCTGCCGCAAAATCACAAAGCAGCATGTTGAATGAATCCGGCTGCGTGTAAAAATCACCCGAGAACATTCCTGAAGGAGTATAGCACTGGCTTTGCGGGTTAGCGGAACTGCCATTGCAAAACACGCAAAACCATGCTGAAGCGCCAGGCATTATTACCGGGTAGCTCTTTTGCACTTTATAAGTAACGTCGTTCTCGCTGACATTGAACTGGTTGTAATCGATGTAGTGCGTACCTCCGGCAGGAACCCAGAAATACATCGTATCACCCTTCACATCATTGCCGTTGAAATCATAGATATCACTCGTGCTTTGCGCGCCAAGGATTTGCGGAAAGAAAAAAGCGGCCCCGATAATAACCGGAGCCGCTTTGAAAAATAATTTTTTCATGTATCGATTAGTGTGTTACAACCAATCGCTTTGTAGAAACCTGTTTGCCATCAACTTCCAATGAAGTGAAGTAAACACCGTTCTCCAAAGTAGAAACATCCATGCGGATATTTCCTTCTGCATCAGTGATCGATTCTGTTTTTACAACTGCGCCGAGCATGTTGTAAATAACCATTTTCGCTTCACCTTTTCCGAATGAACTGCCAAGATTGTAGTTCATGGTAAATGTGCTGCTTGCCGGGTTTGGCATCGGTGCACCGATCGATGCTTTCACCAGTGCGTGATTTGCAATTCCTGTAGGAGTTACATCGTACTGGATGAAGAAGAAAACGGAATCAGAAGGATTCGCTGTATTGAAAATCGAATAGCGAACCAGTGAAGTTCCGGTTGTGTTATTTGGAGTGAAGTCAGCGATCAGGTTGAACTGGCCACCGGAAGTCATGGATACGTTTCCAGACAATACAGTTGACGGAGTATAGCAGTTCTGATCTGTGCAGAAGTAGAACGTTTGTCCTGCAGACTGTGTCTGAATGGCTTTACGCACTTTCACCGTGATCGTATTTGGATTGGTGTTATGCACTTCGAAATCATGTGTTTCAAGTGACGTAGCCTGGTCAACAGAATACGTGATTGTTTGGCCATTGGTAATTCCTCCCAATGTTGTGCTGGTGATAGACAAACTCTGCGCAGAAAGTCCTGCAACGAACAAAGTGGCAACAGATGCGAGTACAAGTTTTTTCATGGTATTCGATTTTTATGCTTTTGAACTATTACAAACATAATGAATCACTTCGGTATTTCAATGACCACTTGTCGCCCCGAAATGGCCGTTTGTCAATCCTGATCAAGAATTGGTCAAAAATGCTCTAGAAAAAGGGTTCTAAAACTGGCTCGGTATTTGTTTTCCATTGAGAGCGATTGCCTAATTTAGGGCGCTCAACAGCACAAAACTCTTTCACCACATGAAAAACATCTTCTCCACATTCCAGCTCGCGGTTATTTTCTTCCTGTTTACAGCATTTACTATGAAGCAGGACGCTTTGCAGAAACTGGCCATTGTTGATGTAAAAGGACTCGACGGAAAGGTTATCAGCACGGGAACATTTGCAAACGACGGAAAACCAATCGTGGTAGCATTCTGGGCAACCTGGTGCGCGCCTTGTAAAAAGGAGTTGAATGAAATTGCCGAAGTATATGAAACGTGGCAAAAAGAAACCGGCGTGAAACTGATCGCTATTTCTATTGACGATACACGTAATTCACCGAAAGTGAAACCATACGTGGAGCAGCAGGAATGGACGTATGAAGTGTACCTCGACGAGAACCAGGATTTCAAACGCGCCATGAACGTAAACAACGTACCGCATACATTCGTCCTCAATGGAAATAACGAAGTAATGTGGCAGACCAATGTCTATAATCCGAATGGCGGCGTTGAAAAAATTTACGAAGAAGTAAAGAAAGTTGCTGCCGCTGCTTCTGCCCCGAAGCAGGAATAAAAGTCTATCTTCACTTCACTAAAAACGCTGTATAGTGAAAAAATTACTGGTTCTGATCCCGGTCGCCCTGACCGGGTTCGTCAATTTTGTAAACGCGCAGTTGCCAGGTATCGGTGGCGGACAGATTCACGGAAATTTTCAGTTTGATGCTGCATATTACAATCCCGATTCAGCCATCAACGCGCCGGTAGTTCCGGAAAAAGCCCTGTCGAATGGTTTTGGAAACATCCTGTATACCAATGGGAAATTCATGGCGGGTGTCCGTTACGAACATTACCTGAATGTGATGCAGGGTTTTCCCGTGGGCTATAAAGGCACTGGTATTCCCTATCGTTTCGCCACATATAATAACGACCGCCTGGAGATTACAGTTGGAAGCAGCTACGACCAGTTCGGAAGCGGACTTGCTTACCGCGCCTACGAAGAACGCGGACTGGGCTACGATAATGCGCTGGATGGAATGCGCATCCGTTTCCATGCGTACCGCGGTATTTACCTGAAAGGGATCTGGGGCAAACAGCGAAACTTCTTTTCATCATCGCCGGGAATTGTGCGCGGCTTCGACGGAGAACTTAACCTGAACGAATTTGTAGGAACAAAAATGGATTCCTGCAAAGCCACGTTCATATTCGGAGGAAGTTTTGTGAGTAAATACCAGCAGGACCAGAATCCTTTCTTTGCCCTTCCGCAGAACGTTGGCACCTGGGCTGCGCGTGCGAATGTGATCACCGAACGGTTTAATCTTTTTGGCGAATACGCTTACAAGATCAACGATCCTACGCTGGGCAACAATTACATCTACAAACCCGGAACAGCCCTATTCATTTCGGCTACGTATGCACAAAAAGGACTGGGGATTTCAGTCGCCATGAAACAGGTCGACAATTTCGGATTCCGCTCCGACCGCGATGCTGCAGGAACAAGCTGCATCATCAATTACCTTCCGGCGCTGACGAAACAACACACGTACCAGCTTGCAGCATTTTACCCGTACGCCACGCAGCCCAATGGCGAAACCGGCTTCCAGGCTGAAGTCGGATACAAGTTTAAAAAAGGTAAAAAACTCGGTGGCAAATACGGAACAAGCGTAACGCTGAATTACTCCTCATCGTACGGTCTTGATACTACGGAATTGCACGACGACGCGGGTTCACGTCTCGGTTACACCACCAATAATTATTCGCTGGGCGAAATTTATTTCCAGGATGTGAATGTGGAAATATTCAAAAAGTTCGGACCGAAATTCAAAGGAACATTCCTGTACAGCTTCAACAGCTACAACAAAAACGTGATCGAAGGAAAAAGTGGTTACCCGCTGATTGTTTCGCACATCGTGGTGTTCGATCTGATTTTCAAACTGAGCGACAAACTCACGTTCAGGACAGACATTGAGCACCTGTACGCTACCGAAGATTACGGCAGCTGGGGACTTGTACTCGCCGAACTGACCATTGGCGACAACTGGTTCGTATCTGCAATGGACCAATACAATTATGGCAATGAAGACCCGTTCCACCGCGTGCATTACGTGAACGGACAGGTTGGATATTACTGGGGCACCAACCGTATCGTAGTTGGTTACGGAAAACAACGTGCCGGTATTTTCTGCGTAGGCGGCGTATGCCGTTTCGTTCCTGCCTCGAACGGATTCGCCATGACCATTACCAGTTCATTTTAACAATCCTATTTTGTAATTTTAAGGAAGATGAAATACTCGCGATACATTGCCCCGGTTGCCGTTGCCATTGCTTTTACATTCAGCATGTGCGATTACATCACGAATCCAAATGAAGTAACAGGCCCCGTTTCCGCCGGACACGATACGAGCAAACGCGTTGCGCTTATTGAAGAGTGGACCGGTCACACGTGCATCGCGTGTCCTGCTGCGGCGCGCGACATTCACATGCTCGACAGTTTGTACGGCGAATCATTCATCGCCATCTCCATTCACGATGACTTTTTCGCTGAGCCATGTCCTCCGCACGCAATGCCGAATTGTGGCGTGGGTCACCCCGGCGCTTTTGCCGAAGACTTTCGCTGCCCGACCGGTCAGAGTTACAGCGCAACTTTTCCGGTAGGCCCTTCATCTCCTCCGCAAGGATTGGTTAACCGTCTCGGCTATCCAAACAACGAAGTGAAAACAAGAGGTGTATGGCCTGGGCTCGTAGACAGCATCCAGAATGAAGACGCCTGCGCTTCGATGCATATCGAACACGTGTACAATTCCAGTTCACGCGGATTGGGTGTTACGGTTTGGGGCACCTGGCTGCAAACGTATACCGGTAACGTGAACGTTTGCATTATGCTTACTGAAAGCGGAATGGTTGGCTGGCAAACAGATGGACTCCTGTGTGATTCCCAGTTTGTGTTTGAACACGTGCTGCGCGAATGCGTAAACACACCGGGATCAATTGCCGGAAATTCTATTTCTACCGGACCAACTGCTGTGGGGACAACGTATTCCTATACGCTTCCTTCAGAATATACTGTTCCGGTTGCATACGATGCCACGAATTGTCACCTCGTTGCGCTCATTTACGATACGGTTACGCAGGAAGTATTGCAGGCCTGGGAAGTGGAATTGTAGTGCGCAGTAAAAATAGTGCGCAGTACGCAGTGGCAGAACGTTAACGGTGGTCCGGGAATTTTAGTGATTAAATAAGATGAAAATTACGAGAGCCATACTGCCACTTGCCGTTGGAATTGTTGTCACATTCAGCATGTGCGATTACATTGTAATTCCAAATGACGTTGACACGGCTGCTACATCCACTTTCGATACCACCAAACGTGTTGCGCTCATTGAAGAATGGACCGGTCACACCTGCCCCAACTGTCCCGACGCTGCGCGCAAAATTGAATTGCTCAGAACCACGTACGGACAGAGCTTTGTTGCTATCTCCATTCACGATGACTGGTTCGCTGAGCCATGTCCTCCGCACCCAATGCCGCCCTGCGGTGTTGGTCATCCCGGCGCTTTCGCTGAAGACTTTCGGTGCCCAACCAGCGCTGATTATGCTGTAGAACATCCCGATGGCGCAGACGGGCCTCCTGTTGGCATGGTCAACCGCCTGGGTATGCCGAGCCAGACTGAGTTGAATCAGCGTACAGAATGGGCCAATATGGTAGACAGTCTTGTACAGGAAGATGCGTGCACGTCCATACACATCGATCACACATACAACACAGCTACACGTCAGTTAGGCGTTACCGTATGGGGAACGTGGCTGCAGGCCCACACCGGAGATGTCAGGGTGGCCATCATGCTCACCGAAAGCGGAATGGTCGGCTGGCAGACGGACGACCAGGTATGTGATGAGGCGTATGTATTTCATGATGTGCTTCGCGAATGCATCAACACGCCCGGTTCAATCACGGGGATTACAGTCGGTACCGGCACAAGTGTAATTGGAGCCACGTGGTCGTATTTGCTGCCAACGGCGTACACATTACCGGCTACTTACGATGCAAACAACTGCCAGCTCGTTGCCATTTTTTACGATGCAACTACCGGTGAGGTGTTGCAGGCGTGGGAAGAGGAATTGTGACAGGAGGCAGGAGGTCAGGAATGCAGGTTGCAGGGAACCTTTTGGCGCAGAAAATTTCTGAGGTGCAACAATAATATCAACGTGTCGTTTATTGATGCAGGAATGATTTTTTGTTACACAAAAGATTGATGAATTCGCAAACGGTTCCCTGCCACCTGAAATTCCTGCCTCCTGAAATCCTGCTCCCTGAATTCCTGAACCCTGACCTCCTGCCTCCTGAATTCCTTAACTTTGTGGTATGCGAATCCGAATTCTTATCCTGTTTACATTTACCATTACACTAAGCGCCTCCGCCCAGCGGGCTTTTCGCGCGGGAATTGTTGCGGGAATTAACGGATGCCAGATCCACGGCGATTCGTATTCCGGTTATGACCAGATTGGTTTTGTAGCCGGCATGTTCGTGCACAATAATCCCGAAGAAAAATGGCAGGGACAGATGGGCATCCAGTACACGCGCAAAGGAAGCCGGCATGTGTTGCACCCTGACTACGGCGGTTACCGCGATTTTGAAATCCGCCTGAACTACATCGAAGTTCCGCTGATGGTCAAATACAACACGAAGAAAGTATTCTTCGAACTCGGTGCAACCTTTGGTGTACTTTTCAAAGTCCGTGAGTTCGATACGCAGGAACGCACGCCGCAGGATTTTAACCGGATGGAATTCGGATTCGTTGCCGGGATCGGGTACAATATCTCTCCTGTTTTGTACATCGAGTTTACATCGTCCAATTCGATACTTCCGATCAAGAATTTTTCCTTGCCGATGTATTACCCGCGCTTCCTCCCGAATTTATTTAACCGCGGCATGTACAACAACATTCTGGGACTCACATGTGGATTACGTTTTGGATCAGGCAGCAATGAATAAACACAAGATCGCGGTTGGTATTTCAGGAGCAAGTGGTTCGATCTACGCCAAAGTGCTGCTCGATAAACTTGCGTCGATGAAAGACCAGGTGGAAGAAGTTGGCGTGGTGATGTCGGACAATGCGAAAGACATCTGGCAAAAAGAATTACGAAACGCAGAGTACGACAATTACCCGTTTCGTTTCTGGGGCAAGATGGATTTCAACGCACCGTTTGCTTCGGGCTCGTCCAGTTACCGCACTATGATCATTGTTCCATGTTCGATGGGAACCCTGGGCAGGATTGCAGCCGGAATTTCGAACGATCTCATCAGTCGCGGAGCCGATGTAATGCTCAAAGAGCGCCGGAAACTGATTGTAGTTACACGCGATACGCCCCTCAGCCTGATCCATATCAACAACATGAAAACGGTGACAGAGGCGGGCGGGATCATCTGTCCGGCAAGCCCTTCATTTTACAGTAATCCTCAAAATTTCGAAGAATTGGCAGGAACGGTGATCGATAGAGTGATTGATCTGGCCGGGCTTGACCAGAAAACTTTCCGTTGGGGAGAGTAAATACAATAAGTTTCTCTTCTGAACGACAATCATTTAAGATTTCATAGTCTTGGCGTTTAGGAAATTTAACGGTCCTGATGTATCTTGGTTAACCAGTTACGCGTTAAAGCATTGTTGATTTCTTTCAACCGTTGTAAAGTAGAGAAGATATGCTTGAATTCAGTAAACACATCCTCAAGAGCGTCAGTTTCGATCGCGCTTTGTTCCAAAAAGAATTAATGAAAATGCTGAGCCGGCTTAAACCGGATGAAGCACTGCTGTTGAAAGCGTGGGCGCTGGGAACATTTGGCCACATGTACGGCGATATGATCGTCGACGCCTGTAAGAACATTACGCGGGCCTGAGAAAGCGGATATTCCGTTTTAATCCTTCAAACTTCGTACGCTTCACTGCCGATCTCCGGAACAATTCGCGGAACACTTCTTCTGTGATCTCTTCCCATTCCTTTTTTGTTTTGGAAAGAAGTCCCGGCGTTGCAGCAAAAGCAGGTTCGCGGTGAGGCGATGAAAACCGGTTCCATGGACAAACATCCTGGCAGATATCGCAGCCGAACATCCAGTTCTGGAATTTTCCTTTTTCGGTTTCCGGAATAGCGTCTTTCAGCTCAATCGTGAAATAGGAAATGCATTTGCTGCCGTCGACCACGTACGGAGAAACAATGGCATCCGTGGGACAGGCGTCGATACACCGCGTACACGTTCCGCAAAAATCTCCTGTCGCCGAATCAGGCTGGAGTTCAATATCGAGAATGAGTTCGGCGATGAAAAAAAATGACCCCGAATTTTTATTGATGAGATTGGTGTGTTTGCCAATCCATCCCAGCCCGCTTTTTTTTGCCCAGGCTTTATCGAGCACCGGCGCAGAGTCAACAAACGCCCTTCCACCAATGCTGCGCCCGATTTTTTCCTGGAGCGTATCCAGCAATTCTTTCAGCTTTCGTTTGATGACGAGGTGATAATCTTCACCATACGCGTACTGCGAGATCTTCGGTGCCTGCGGATCGATTTGTTTTTCTTCGGTGTAATAATTCAGCAAGAGAGAAATTACACTTTTCGCACCGGGAACAAGTTTGGTTGGATCAAGCCGCATGTCGAAGTGATTTTCCATGTAGCTCATTTCCCCGTGCATTTTCTGCTTCAGCCAGTTTTCGAGGCGTGGCGCTTCTTCTTCGAGGAATTCCGCTTTCGAAATGCCGCAGTAATCAAACCCAAGGCGTTTGGCTTCGGATTTAACGATGGCGGTGTGGGAGGCGGTGTTCACTGTGTGAAATTAGGGAATAGTAGGGAGGAAGAGAGTAGGCAGGAAAAAGAGTAGGCAAGGAAGAAGTAGGCAGTAGGAGTCGTCAGAAGCGGCACGACCGCCTACTGCATTACTGGCCTACTTGCCTACTCTTTTCCTGCCTACTTGCCTACTCTTTTCCTGCCTACTTGCCTACTCTCTTACTTGCCTACTCCCCTCCTTGCCAGTTCAAACCCAATTCCCGTATTTTACGCTACCAACCAGATCACATGAATTCAATCCTCGTCTGCACCGATTTTTCTCCCGGAAGTAAAAACGCGATCCGCTATGCGGCCAAACTTACCGCTGCGCTTGAAACCGAACTCATCCTCGTGCACATCGTGTACAACCCGGATGAACCGGCGCTTACGAAACATAAAGACCTTGAGCTGAACGCGAAACTTATTCTCGCCGGTGAGGATCTGAAAAGACAGCACAAAATAAAAGTGCGCACCGAAAAACGTGCCGGTTTACCCGTCGATGAAATTCTCAGCCTCGCGAAAAAATACCATGCAGGTTTGATTGTTACCGGCTCCAAAGAAACCGCGGCAGGCAGTGGGCTTGTTGGCGGACTGGTGTATGATCTCATGCACGCCGCACTTTTTCCTGTGCTCGCTGTTCCGCTGGGTTGCGGATTTACGGCGTATCACGAAATAGTTCTCGCGATGGATCCGAAAAGCAAGAATGATTATGACGACAGTCTCCTGCTTGAATTTATCGGAACGTTCCATTCGCAACTCATACTCACCGCGATCTGTGATCCGGGAGCAAAAGAAAAAATGCTGAAAGATGCATCGGCTGTGGCATTGGAATTCCGTTACGCAGAACTCATGCACATGATCCAGGTGATCGAAAATACCAGTCTCGAAAAAGGTGTGCAGGCCGCGATCAAAAACAACGATGCAGAATTGCTCGTTATCATTCCGCACCGGAACCACTACATCGACCGGATGCTGCAGGTCACCAAAACGCAAAAGGTGCTGAAGAACATCAATGTTCCGCTGCTCGCATTGCCGCGCATCCTGGGAAGTTAATCCTTGGGCGCTTTGGTAAACATGACGAAGAGTATTGCTGAAGCCGCAATAATTCCAATAGCTACACCAAACGAAACCGCTGAATTAACCACACCGGTATAATAAAGCAGCAACAACATCGCTATGGTTACGCCTATAATTGAACTCCACTTTGCAACTGGTTTCATAATTTCTTCCTGTTAGTCTTTGTCTTTTCGCTCACGTTTCTTCCTGTCCTTCTCCTCTTGCTTTTCTTCCTTCGCTTTTTCCTTGTCTTTTTCTTTCCTGTTGAAGTAGCCCTTCAGGAGAAAGCTTTCCTGCATAGCAGCCATGTTTTCGCTCAGGGCGTACGTTGTTGCTTTCAGGCTTAACGCTATCGAAGTATCCTGGATGACCATCCACAATGCGCTGCTGTCAAGTTTGTTCGTCATGTTTTTCAGATCGTCCGTAATTTCTTTCAGGTTCTGGTTGGTTGCGCTCAATGTGCGCGTGGTCTCATCCATGCTGATGGCATTCAGGGCAACAATGACTTCGCCATCCTTGATCTGAGTTCCCGGTTTGCCGCTTGACGTAATGCTCACGAGTTTATTTCCCATCATGCCGTCTGATCCTAACATCGCAATAGCATTGGTGCGGATAAAAGACTGGTACTTTTTTTCGATGATCATAGTCACAAGCACCGATGTATCCGAAATGATTTCAACGTCTTCCACCGTGCCCACATCAATTCCGGCAAAACGCACATTGTTTCCCGGGGCCAGCCCGTTCACGTCTTTGAAATGCGTCTTCACCACAAACGTATCGTCAAAAAGATTTTTCTTGTCCCCGATCAGGTAAAGACCAGCCATCAGTGCAACAATGATGGTTATCACCAATGCTCCCAGTTTAATATTGTTTCCTGCTGTTTTCATGTCTACTGGTGAAAAAACTGTTTGACTTTTGGATCATCCGATTTTGACAGTTCTTCGAATGGCGCTATTGCATGACATTTTCCATCGATGAGCACCGCTACACGGTCCGACGTAATCCGAGCACAATTCAGATCGTGTGAAATAATAATGGATGACGTTTTATATTTCTCCTGCACTTCTACCATCAGTTCACTGATCTCTGCGCCCGTTACCGAATCAAGCCCGGTAGTTGGTTCGTCGTACAAAATAATTTCCGGTTTCAGGATCAGTGTTCTCGCCAGCGAAATCCGCTTCTTCATTCCGCCGGATAATTCCGCCGGGTACTGATCAATCGTTTTTTCAAGACCTACATTGCTCAATGCTTCCTTCACGAGTTCCAGTTTTTCTTCCGTCGATTTCTGTTCGGCATCGGTACGCAATGGAAACTCCAGGTTTTCCCGGACGGTCATCGAATCGTACAAAGCATCACTCTGGAAAAGAAAACCAATCTTCCGGCGCAACACGTCGAGTGCATGCCGGTCGAGCGTGGTAACATCCTGTCCGAGTACGGTGATCGTCCCGGAGTCAGGCTGGATCAATCGTACAATACATTTGATCAGTACTGATTTTCCTGAACCCGATTTTCCGATCACCACCAGGTTTTCTCCATTGTGCAGGTCCATCGAAAAATCGCGGAGCACATGGTTGTCGCCGAACGAAAGATTTAGTTTGTCTATCGTCTTGCGGTGCAGGTTACCGGTATGTGCTTCCTGTTCTTCCATGTCAATTAAATCCAAGCATTCCGGTAACCTGCACCGCAACGAGATCGATGATGAATACGATCAGGGATGCAATTACAACCGCAGAGTTTGCCGACATTCCCACTCCTTCTGTTCCCTTCGGAGAATTGTACCCTTTATAACAACCAACAATTCCAATAGCAAAACCGAAGAAAAATGTTTTAATGATCGCCGGGAAAACATCGCTGTACGTGATCGAATCAAAAACCTGTGTCCAGAATAAATTCCAGCTGAGTTGTCCGTACATGCTCGCACCGAGATAACTTCCATACAATGCAACAGCATCTCCAAGAATCACGAGCAACGGAATCATCAATGTGGTTGCGCATACACGGGTCACAACAAGATATTTGAAGGGATTTGTTCCGGAAACTTCCATGGCATCGATCTGATCGGTGACTTTCATGGAGCCCAGTTCAGCGCCCATGCCCGAACCGATTTTTCCGGCACAGATCAATCCCGTAATTACCGGAACAATTTCACGCACGAGTGAAACGGAAACCATCTGCGGCAACCACGATTCAGCGCCGAACTCTACCAGCGTAGGGCGCGACTGCATCGTAATAACGAGGCCGATAATGAAAGCGGTGATCGCAACAAGTCCAGCGGATTTATACCCGACGAAATACGACTGGCGGACGAATTCGTTGAATTCGTATCGCGGACGAAATGCTTCAGAAAAAAAACGTCCGGCAAAACGTGAAAGCGCGCCGGCCTGATCGAGGAAAGATTTCCAGCCAGGTATAGGTTGTGTCATGCATGAGCCATGACGAAAATCATGCCCATGGGGAAATAGCATAATTCAGCGAAAAAAGCCTATAGCTTACAAACCAACTGGGTATTTGCGTAGACATACCTCCACAGTAATGTCCCCAATTTTTGTGATTTCAAACGGTATTTCCCTTTGCTTACATTTTCAGGATACGTACAATTATATTATATTTGTACGTACAATTATTGCTATCATGGACAACAAACTCACGTTGAAACTGGATCAAAACATTATCGAGCGGGCGAAAATATATGCATCACAGAAAAACACAAGCCTGTCCAAACTTATTGAATCATACCTTGAGATGCTTACCACTCCTTCTAAACCGGAAGATGAACCTATAAGTCCATTGGTAAAGAGTCTTTCAGGAATTGTAAGCCTGCCGAAAAATGCAGATTACGATAAAATGTATAAAAAACACCTGGTAAAGAAGTACGGAAAGTAGTATGACAAAAGTATTTGCTGACACCGACATTTGCCTGGATTTATTAACCGGGCGAAAACCACACAATGCTGCTGCCGAACGACTTTTCTCCTTAGCCGCATACGGCAAGATCAATATTTGCGTTTCGGCGGTGACCTTTTCGAATATTGATTACATTTTAAAGTCACAATACAAACGCAACGATTCCAGAAACGCAATTGGCACATTTAAGACCTTGGTTTCCGTACTGGCTGTAGACAGTAAAATAATTGACCTTGCTATCGCTTCTGATTTTTCAGATTTTGAAGATGCGATTCAATACAACACGGCTATCGAAAATAATATCCGGATTATCATTACGAGAAATCTTAAAGATTACAAGAAGGCTTTGGTTCAGGTAATGAATCCCGAAACATTCTTAGCTGGTCGATAATCTGGTTACATCAGCCCGGATCTACTCTCCGAACAACGTCCCCTTATCTCTTCCTGGGATTTTTCCAAGATGCTTGTACGCCTGGTCAGTTGCTTGTCGTCCGCGCGGAGTGCGCGTGAGATAACCTTCCTGGATGAGGAATGGTTCGTATACTTCTTCAATCGTTCCGGCTTCTTCGCCTACTGCGGTTGAAATTGTTGTGATGCCTACCGGGCCGCCTTTGAATTTCTCGATGATCGCCGAGAGAATACGGATATCCATTTCATCGAGACCATTCTTGTCAACGTTCAACGCGGGCAATGCGATCTGCGCAATTTCCATGTCGATAGAACCATTGCCTTTGATCTGCGCAAAGTCACGCACGCGACGCAGCAGTGCGTTCGCAATACGTGGTGTGCCGCGGCTTCGTCGCGCAATTTCAAATGCCGCTTCTTCGGTGATCGGAACATTGAGAATTCCTGCAGAACGCACAATGATTCCCTTGAGCACTTTCGAATCGTAATACGCCAGGCGCGATGTAATTCCGAAACGTGCCCGTAATGGTGATGTGAGCAACCCGGAGCGTGTAGTTGCGCCCACAAGTGTAAATGGATTCAGTGTGATCTGAACTGTACGCGCATTCGGTCCGCTGTCGAGCATGATGTCGATGCGGTAATCTTCCATCGCCGAGTAGAGGTACTCTTCTACAATCGGACTGAGGCGGTGAATTTCGTCAATGAAAAGTACATCGAACTTTTCGAGGTTGGTGAGCAATCCCGCAAGATCTCCGGGTTTATCGAGTACCGGACCTGATGTGGTTTTCATACTAACACCCAGTTCCTGCGCAATGATATTGGCGAGCGTGGTTTTTCCCAATCCCGGAGGGCCGTGCAGCAGCACGTGATCAAGCGCCTCGTCGCGCTGCTTGGCAGCCTGCACGAAAATGCGGAGATTTTCCACCACACTTTCCTGGCCGGAGAAATCTTCGAAGTCCTGGGGACGCAGCATTTTCTCTACTTCCTTTTCAGAGGAAGAGAGTTGTTCGTCGTCGGGATCGAGGTTGGGATTCACTTCTACAAATGTACGATTTACGCAGGATGGGGTAGGATTTCGCCTGCGGCAGCAAGGAATTTCTTTTTGAAGCCCTTTCACTTCGTTCAAGGGACATGTGATCCCTCCGGGATCATAAACGATCATTTGCTGTTTCGATCCGCCGCGGCGGATCGCATGTCCCTTGAACGAAGTGAAAGGGGCATTTTTAAATTCCTTGCTGCGCAGGCGAAAAAAATCAGAGACGTTTGACGAACTTATTCTTCGGCGCTACAATCCGCAGTATTTCCGTCCAGTAAATAATTCCGTAAAACGCATATTGCGGCGAATTGAATTTCTCCGGTATCGCGGGATTGTCCTTCACCATCCAGCGAACCCCGACATCCGAACCAACACCCAACCAGCGAAAGATCCGGAACGAGACACTGAAACCGGTTTCGTACACAATGATCATCTTCTTATTCGTGAAAACTTTCTCTTCGTTTTCCTCGTGTACATACCGCGATCGCCCGATGCCCAGTTGAAACGGAATCACGCTGAATTTCCACCGGCCTTTGCGGTAAAACACATAACGCGCATACCACGACCAGTAATCCATGCGCAGCTCTCCGGTTGCTGAATCCGATTCTCCCGTTGTATTTGTAAAATAGATCGAACGTGTAAGATCGTCATCGAGACGATTGTACCCGATTCCCAACTGGATCAGCTCACCGAACTCCGCCGCAACTTTTATTCCCCAGATATGCGCACGCCGGTTACTGATGAAAGAATTTCGCGAATCGAATCCACCACCCAGCGAAATGCGGCCGTGTAAACTGTTGTAAATGGAATCGTGGGTGGATGTTTGTGCCGCAAGATCAGCACTCATCAGGATCAACACTACGCACACACTACGGGTCATCGCGAGGAATGAAGCGATCCCCACTTTGAAGATGGGATTGCTTCGTTCGCAATGACACGTAATCTGTGTGGAAAACTCTTTGCTCATCTCCGTGTGTACACAATAAAAAAGGGCCGCATTGCGCAGCCCTTTTTCAGAATCATTAGTGGTGACTTCCTCCGTCTTCTTCGCCCGGGCGAAGCGGAACGGTTTGTGGAATAAAATCTGCTTCCTCACCCGGCTTGCTGTAATCGTATGGCCAGCGGTGAACTTCAGGAAGAGCGCCAGGCCAGTTGCCGTGCGTATTTTTCATTGGCGTAGTCCACTCAAGTGTATTTGAATTGTAAGGATTCTGACTTGATTTCGGTCCGCGGAACATGCTGTAGAAGAAGTTGAACAGGAAGATGAGCTGTGCACACGCTCCGAGAATTGCGAAGCACGTGATGAGCACGTTGATATCCTGCAGGTGATCAAACATCGGGAATTCAACGTTCGTGTAGTAACGACGCGGAACGCCTGCAAGACCAATGAAGTGCATCGGGAAGAATACACCATAAGCTGAAATGAATGTCAGCCAGAAATGGAGATATCCCAGGTTCTTGTTCATGTGTCGCAGGTAAAGTTTCGGGAACCAGTGATAAACACCGGCAAGCATTCCGAGTATCGCAGACACACCCATTACAATGTGGAAGTGGGCCACAACGAAATACGTATCGTGTACGTTGATGTCCAGCGCAGAATCGGCGAGAATGATTCCTGTTACACCACCTGTGATGAACGTAGACACGAGCGCAATCGCAAAGAGCATTCCCGGTGTGAACTGGATGTTTCCTTTCCAGAGCGTGGTGATGTAGTTGAACGCTTTTACCGCAGAAGGAATCGCGATAAGAAGCGTCGTGAACACAAAGACGGAGCCAAGGAACGGATTCATTCCCGTTATGTACATGTGGTGACCCCACACGATGAACGAAAGGAAGCCGATAGCCAGGATGGAAGTAACCATCGCACGGTAACCGAAGATCGGTTTGCGTGAGTTAACCGAAATGATTTCTGAAGTGATACCGAGTGCAGGAAGAATGATGATGTATACTTCCGGGTGACCGAGGAACCAGAATAAGTGTTCGAAGAGAATCGGGCTTCCGCCGGTTTGCGATAAAGCTTCGCCGCCGATGTAAATATCGGAGAGGTAGAAACTTGTTCCGAAGCTGCGGTCGAAAATCAGGAGGAGCGCGCAGGAGAAAAGCACCGGGAATGAAAGTACACCGAGAATTGCCGTAACGAAGAACGCCCAGATGGTCAATGGCAGGCGTGTCATCTTCATTCCTTTGCAACGCATGTTGATGATGGTGATGATGTAATTCAAACCACCCAACAGCGCGGAGACAATGAAGAACGACATGGACACAAGCCAGAGCGTCATTCCAAGACCGGAGCCCGGCATTGCTTTTTCAAGAGCTGATAGCGGTGGGTAAACTGTCCAACCACCGGATGCAGCGCCGTCTTCAATAAACAATGAGATCAACATGGTAGCGCTCGACAGGAAGAAGAACCAGTACGACAACATGTTCAGGAATCCTGAAGCCATATCGCGTGCACCAATCTGGTAAGGGATCAACAGGTTACTGAATGTTCCGGAAAGTCCGCCGGTCAATACCATGAAGACCATGATTGTTCCGTGGATGGTTACAAGCGACATGTAGGCGTTCGGATCAAGTACTCCGTCCGGGCCCCACTTGTCTCCCATCACCATGTTGATGAAAGCAAACTTCTCTCCCGGCCATGCGAGCTGGAGACGGAACACTACAGACATGATCATGGCAATTACGGCCATGATTACTGCCGTCACAAGGAATTGACGGGAGATCGTTTTGTGATCCATGCTGAAGATATACTTCGACACGAACGATTCATGATGCTCATGATCGTCGTGATCCCCATGATGCACATGTGCATCGTGCTCCAGGGAGTGTGCGTGAAGGTCGCCGTGTGCGTGCATTTCAGCTGCCATATCTTTTTCTTTTTTATTGTTGCCTGCACTGCCGATTAAAAAACAGCGCAGAATAATTTTTGTTTCTATTTACCTGCGTCTGCAAACGGCGTCTTGTACTCCGTCTTAGCCTTCTCACCGGAGAACGTGACGTGACGTGTTATAAATTCGTCGTACTGTTTCGGTGTTCCAACCACAATTTTCAACTGCATGTTGTAGTGCGATGTTCCGCAAATCTTATTGCAAAGCAACACGTAATCAAATTCAGGATTGCCCGTGATCTCGCGCATCTGCTCCGTAGTCTTCGTTGGTTTGAAGTGGAAGAATGTTTCCATACCCGGAACGCAGTTCATTTGTGCGCGGAAGTGCGGGAAATAAGCACTGTGCAAAACGTCCTGTGCACGGAAACGGAAATTGACTTCCTCACCTACCGGGAGGTATAATGTGTCTGTAATGATCACATCGTCAGCTGCAGTTCCGTCTGTTGAGTCAATACCAAGTACGTTGGCATCAAAGATCAATTTGTAATTCGCAGTGCCGAGTTTATTGTCTACCCCCGAGTATCGTGCGCTCCAGCTGAATTGTTTGGCATACAGCTCAACGATACGAACGCTCTTGTCTGCAGGAGCGAGTGTGGTGTTCCACAAACGGATTCCCAGGAAGATGATCACAAAGAGTACAACAGCTGGAACGCCTGTCCACAACATTTCCAGTTTGTTGTTGTGCGGGTAGTACGTTGCGCGCTGACCATCGCGGCCGTAATATTTCCACGCCATCACAAACAAAACTGTATTTGTAAGGAGGAAAATAATCCAAACGATGAGCATGTTGAAATCCCACAGCCAATCGATTTCTTTTCCGTGCTCCGATGCAGCTTCAGGAAGCAGCAGGTCTTTGTATGCAAGCAATTGCCAGATACTGAACACCCACATGCAGATCATGAAGATGAGCCAGAATCGCCCGTTCATCCGGTTATCGCGCTCAGTGACTTTGTTGGGATCAACGCCTTTCAACTTCGCGGATAGTTCCACAACGCGGATCAGCTGCCAGAGAGCGGCTGCCGCAAGTATCAGGATCACGTAGATTATGAAATTCATATTGTCTGTATTGTTGGTCGGGTACTAATTAATTTCTTTTACAAGCTGCGTCTAAGCGCTATTGGTGGTGATGAATTCCTTCTGATAACAACGCGTGGTTCTTCGCCAGGATTGGTGCTTTTGACAATGCGCGCAATGTCCAGAATACGAAGAACGACAGGAACGCGATAAACATTCCGATTTCGATAAACCCGATTCCCCAGTTCTCACCAACTGTTCCTGGCATAACAAGCAGGAAAGTGTCGGTCCAGTGGAAGAAGAAAATCAAAAGTCCCACGAAGAATACGTACGACTTGTTTCTCTTTGAATCGCGCGACATGAGTACGAGCATCGGGAATGCGAAATTCACAAGCATCGTGATCCAGAACAAACCGCGGTAATGTTCCCAACGCTGTGCGAAGTAAACAACCTCTTCAGGAATGTTGGAATACCAGATGAGCATGAACTGAGCGAACCAGAGATACGTCCAGAGGAAACTGATCGCGAACATCCATTTTCCAAGATCGTGCATGTGACTTGGGTTTACGAACTCCATCTGCCCGCGTGACTTCAGGTGAATAGCAAGAAGGTTGAACACCACCATGGCAGCAATCCACCAGCCGGCGAAGTTGTACCATCCGAAGAGCGTGCTGTACCAGTGTGTGTCGATAGACATGATTACGTCCCACGAGAAAACGGAAGAAGTAAATCCGAAGAACACCAGGAATATCGCTGCATTCTTCAGGTTCTTTCTCCAGTTGTCGGCCATAGATTCCCAGTTGGAATTCATGTCTTCCGCCAATGAGTTTTTACGTGACCAGCGCTGGTACCAGATCCATCCGGCTACGAAAATGATGGTGCGTCCCCAGAAGAAAATAGTGTTGAAGTAAGGCGCTTTGTGCTGCATGATCGGATCGCCGATGTACGCTTCCGGATCCTGCCAGTGATACAAATGGTGCAAGTGAATATCTCCGGTGAGTAACACCAGTCCGATCACACCCATTCCGAGTGCAAGAAAATCGCCAACTGCACTGAACAAACGCATGAACACCGTGCTCCACGATACCTGTGCAGCGTATTGCATTGCGTAAAAGAATACTGCAGCAAGTGCAATGCCCCCGAAGAAATACCCGTTCACAAGCAGGTTGGCCCACACACGCTGACCGAGTGATCCGGTGTGATCAACATGTCCTTCGCCGTGTCCGTGTGCTGCTTCCGGCGCGTGCCAGAGCACAATTCCGATGATCAGCATAACCAGTCCGATACCACAGGCAATCCAGAGATTCTTCTGTGCCTTCGGGCTGAAGTTATAAGTCAGATTATTGATGTTCACTTGGCTCATAGTATTGTGCAAGTTTCTTTGTTCTCTTTTACTTCAATTATTTCGCTTCCGGCGCTACTGGTACAACTACCGCCTCAACCGGTTTCGCTATCGTGTCTGCAGCCGGTGGTGTTTGTGATTCACTCCACTTTTTCCCGCCACGTCCCAAACGCTCAACATACAATACAACTTTCCAGCGCTCTTCAGGACTCAACTGCGATGCATGCGATCCCATGTTTCCTTTTCCGTAAGTGATTACGTGATACACGTGACCATCGGTAAGTAATCCTTTACCATACAGATCCAGGTAGCTCGGTGGTGTTGACGTGTACTTGTCAGTGGTAACCAGTTTCCCCTGGCCATCACCTGCATCTCCGTGGCAATACACGCAGAAACGCTCGTACAGGAATTTTCCTTCTGCTTCCATGCTGTCGCTGTGCATCCATGATGGTGCTTTCCAGAACATCGAAGCGAGACTATCGCCAAGCAGTGAATTCTCGTAAGGGAATGGCGTCCATCCGCGCGGAATTGACCCAGGCGCAGGCATACGGTTTGCAAGACTGTCCTTAGTCGCTCCACTCAGGTAAAGCGAATTCGGTTCCGGTGCTGGACTTCTGTACATGTCGGGCATGTATTCGTATCCCGGGCTGTCCGGAGTTCTTTCCATGCATGAACTCATCATAGAGGCTGATGCGATTGCAACAGTTCCGAGAGCCAGCAGTGTATATTTCGTTATTTTCATATCTGTAGATCAGATAGTGTTAATGCACATTTACTTCGTCAGCACCGGTTTCGCGGAGCAGTGATACAATTTTCGCTTCGTCTTCCGGTTTTGCTTCAATCAGGATGAGGAAACGATCGTTCGTAGTTCTTGGATCAGGATTCTTCGGTGAAACGCCCGGGAGAAGCCAGCAGCGGAGCAGGTATGTAATGGCCATACCGTGACCGGCACAGAACACTGTTAATTCGAATGTTGCCGGAATGAACGCAGGCCAGTTCATGTAATAGTACATGCTTGGTTTACCACCGATATCCGTAGGCCAGTCATGAACCATCATGTACCAGGTCATCAGGATCGCGAGTGATGTTCCGGTGATTCCGTAAATGAATGCACAGATCGCGATGCGCGTGCGTGCCAATCCAAGTACAGGATCGAGACCGTGAATCGGGAATGGTGAAAACACATCCTTGATCCGGATCTTGTTTGCACGGACTTTCCTCACGCCTTCGAGGCAAATTTCCTCGTCGGTGTAAACTCCGTGTATTGTTTTAGTTGCTGCTGACATATTTCTTCGCTCAAAAACAGGTTAGTGGTGTGTGCCCGCGTGTGCTGCTTCCGCGCGGCGCTTTTTATGTTCTTCACTGGATGATTTCACGATCATTTTCAATTCGCTCAATGCGATTACAGGGAATGTCCGTGCAAACAACAGGAAGAGCGTGAAGAATAATCCGATCGTTCCCACAAAAATTCCGATCTCAACCCAGGTTGGGTGGTACATCGTCCAGTTTGAAGGCATGTAATCGCGGTGCAATGAGGTTACGATAATTACGAAACGCTCGAACCACATACCGATGTTTACCACGATCGACAGGATGAATGTTGCGATGAGGCTTGACCGGATTTTCTTGAACCAGAAGAGCTGCGGCGAAACCACGTTACAGGTCATCATGCCCCAATAGCTCCACCAGTAAGGGCCGGTTGCACGGTTCATGAATGCGTAACCTTCGTATTCAACACCGGAGTACCAGGAGATGAACAACTCGGAGAGGTATGCAACACCTACCATTGAACCGGTGAGTGTGATGATGATGTTCATCATTTCCATGTGCTGGATCGTGATGTAATGCTCGAGGTTCAACACTTTGCGCATAATGAGCAGGAGTGTTGCTACCATTGCGAAACCGGAGAAAATTGCACCGGCAACGAAATACGGAGGGAAGATGGTGGTGTGCCAACCCGGAAGGATTGACGTTGCAAAGTCCATGGATACAATGGAGTGTACAGAGAATACGAGTGGTGTGGAAAGACCTGCGAGTACGAGTGAAACTTCTTCGAAACGCTGCCAGTCTTTTGCACGTCCGCTCCAGCCGAAGCTGAGGATGCGGTAAATTTTCTGCTGCATCGGTTTCTTCTGCACTTTGAAACGATCGCGGATCGCACCGAAGTCAGGAATAAGACCGAGGTACCAGAACACCAATGAAATCGAGAAGTAAGTTGATACTGCGAATACGTCCCAGGTCAATGGTGAGTTGAAGTTTACCCACAATGAACCGAACTGGTTAGCGTGCGGGAACAGCCAGTAATCCAACCATGGACGACCGGTGTGCATGGTTACGAATACTGCAGCGCACATTACGGCGAAGATGGTCATCGCCTCTGCGGAACGGTTGATCGCCATACGCCATTTCTGACGGAACAGGAGAAGTACTGCAGAGATGAGCGTACCTGCGTGACCAATACCGATCCACCATACGAAGTTGGTAATGTCCCACGCCCAGCCTACTGTTCGGTTAGCGCCCCATTGCCCGATACCTGTACCGATTGTGTACGCGAGACAACCAAAGCCCCAGATGAAAGTCCCAAGCGCAATGGTAAACACGAGGTACCAGTACTTGTTTGCTTTCCCTTCAATCGGGCGCGCGATCTCAGCTGTAATGTCACTGTAGGTTTTGTTCCCCAGTATCAGCGGATCTCTTAGCGGTGATTCATGATGCATATCGAAAGATTAATTCGTTCGTTTTTATTTTGTTCCTGGCCTAGATGTGAGCGCTGGCTTCATCGCGGTTCCAGACTTTGGTCATATAGAATACTGAAGGACGTGAACCTGTTACTTCAAGCACTTCGAACTTGCGTCCGTCTTTTTCCATTTTCGCAACTGCGCTTTCCGGGTTCAGGATATCGCCAAACACGATTGCGTCTGTAGGACATGCCTGCATGCAAGCGGTCTTGATTTCGCCATCGTTGATCTTGCGTCCTTCTTTTTTCGCGTCGAGTTTGCCCGCCTGGATACGCTGAGCGCACATCGAGCATTTTTCCATCACACCGCGCGCACGTACAGTTACGTCAGGGTTCAATACCATGCGGCCGATATCATCCTGCGCAGGGTTCAATCCTTTGAAGCGATGGTATTCAACATAGTTGAACCAGTTGAAGCGACGTACTTTATATGGACAGTTGTTTGCGCAGTAACGTGTTCCCACACAACGGTTGTACGTCATCTGGTTCAAACCTTCGTTGCTGTGTGTTGTTGCAATTACCGGACAAACGGTTTCGCAACCGGCGTGGTTACAGTGCTGACACATGATCGGTTGGAACGCTACTTTCGGATTGTCGAAAGTCGGGCTTTCCATGTGACGGTACATTTCCATGAGGCCCATGTCGCCGGCTTCTTCAGCGTCCTCTTTTACTGTATCGCTGCTGTAGTAACGATCGATGCGCAGCCAGTGCATTTCACGGCTCTTGCGGATCTCATCGCGGCCTACAACCGGCACGTTATTTTCTACTGTACAAGCTACAACGCAAGCGCCGCAACCGATACATCCGTTCAGATCAATGGCGAGTGCCCATTTGTGATTCGGGCGTTCGAAATCGTTCCAGAGTGTAACATCTTCCACCGCCTGCTCACCTTTATAGGTATGCATGGTCAGCAATGGATTTCCTGCGCGCTCATCTTTTGCATAAGCTGCAAGCGTGGTTTCACGAAGGATGTCTTCGTTACGTCCCATGATCGTATGGTGAGTCTGTGTTGCAGCAATTTTATACGGGTCAACACCGGCCAAAGCCACAGTAGCATCTCCTGAACCGTAAACCATCGTGCCGGATGCACTCATTCCGATTGCCGGGTAAATGTTCTTTCCGATGTTGTCAACGTAGTCGTTGAATCCTTTGCGGCCGTAACCCATTGCGACACCAATTGTGCCACGCGCCTGTCCGGGCTGAACCCAAACCGGCAGTTGTACGGTATGGCCGTTGGCCGTAACGTTTACTACGTCCAGTGCGTCTTCCATCTGGTCAAACTGCACCATCATGTCGCCTGCTTCTTCCAAACCGAAAAGGTTCATCGCTTTGGCATCTGCAGGATGCATGGTTACGTAGTTGTCCCAGGTAATTTTGGTGATCGGGTCGGGCATTTCCTGCAACCAGGGATTGTTTGCCTGGTTACCGGAGCCCATGGATGTTTTCGCGTAAATGGTCAGCTCGAATTTGCCGCCCTTCATTGCGCTGATCTGCGATTTAGCTTCTGCGAGTGTAATTGATCCCTCAACGTGCGTAAATCCGAGCGCACCGGTTGTAACTACGTCAGCTGATTCAAGTTTCAACGTATCGCCTGCTGGTTTTTCTTTTTCCAGCGGATTAACGGTTTTCTCAACTGTAACAGGAGCTCCTCCTTCAAACACACCGTCGCGGACACAATTGATCCAGAAAGCGTTGAAGTCGCCGAAAGCATTTTGCATGGACTGCATGCCATGCCATGTTTCCTGCACGTAGCTCATGTAGTCTTTGTTCACACCCGACCATTTCAGGAATGATTCCTGTGCGTGACGCGTAGAAAACAATGGACGGATTGCAGGTTGCTGCAGCGAGTATTGACCTGTGCGTGGCGCATGATCGCCCCATGCTTCCAGGTAATTATGATCGGGCAGAATGAAATCGCAAAGTGATGCGGTTTCATCTACATGTGATGCAAATGAAATTTTAGTAGAAACTTTCTTCAGCGCGGCTTCAAATCCAAGTGACTTCGGTGTTGTGTAAACAGGATTCGAATTGTAGAAGATCACTGTATCAATGGTTGAACCCATTGATTCAACAAGTTTAACCAGTGCAGCGTCATCACCCTGGTGAGTGAAGTCTTCAACATTCGTATTGATCGTGCTTCCGAATGCCCCGATGTGCTCGTTGATCTCATTGACAACCAACTGAATTGCTGCGTCATTAGAACCTGCAACGACAAGGCCTTTTACACCCGGCGTTTTCAGGGCATCAACCACTTTCTGGATTTCCTTTGTGTACAACGAAGACGTTGCGCCTTCACCGCCAACACCCTGGAGAATTCCCAATGCAATCTGACCGATCTGTGAAGGTTTTACAGGAAAACGTTCATCGGCATTGGCACCAGTCAAAGACATGTTTGATTCGAACTGGAAATGCTTGGACATGGTCTTCTTGTCCGCACTAACCTTACGCGTTTTGCCGTACTGCTTTGCATGCTCCACCGGCGAAACCCAGTTGCCCAGGAAGTCGCACGCAAGACTTACGATAACATCTGCTTTATCGAAGTTGTAAGTCGGGATCATTGCTTTTCCGTGCGAAGCAAGATTGGCTTTCAGCATACCGGAATACGATACTGCATCGTAAGTTACGTGCTGCACGTTTTTGTATTTCCCGTGGAATGCGCCAATCGCTCTGAACGTAGAAGGAGAAATGATGGTCGAAGAAACGATTGCAATTCCTTTAGCAGCATTCAGCTTTCCACCGATCGCTTCATCTGCGGCTTGCCAGGTCGGATCAGACCAGGTGCTGCCGGCTTTCATTTTAGGTCCGCGCAGACGCGTTGAATCGTACAGCGAAAGAACAGAAGCCTGTGCACGGGCGTTGGTTCCGCCCCAGGTTACTTTGGAAAGTGTATTTCCTTCGATCTTGATCGGGCGGCCTTCACGTGTCTTCACAATGATGCTGCTGTAATCGTGACCATCGAAGAAAGTAGATGCATACCAGTTTGCAACGCCGGGAGTAATTTCTTCAGGACGGTTTACATAAGGTACTGCTTTGGTTACCGGGGCTTCGCAGGCTGCGAGTGTAGCAGCTACTGTAGAGAACCCGAGGAACTTCAGGAAGTCGCGGCGGCTTGTGGAAGCTTCGAGAGTGGATTTATCACCTACGAATTCCTCAACCGGGATGTACTCAGCAAATTCTTTCTGGTTCTTCTCAGCAACGGAATCGTTGTTGTTCAGGTGAGCCAGGCCTTTCCAGTATTTTGTTTCGTTCGCCATATGGTTTGCGATGGTATGCGGTTCTTGAAATGTCTTAGTAGCGATTCAGATTAATAGTGACAACGTCCACACTCAATTCCACCTGCCATTGCAACAGTGATTGGTTGTCCTTTGTATTTCTCTTTCATTTTCTCGTGCAACTCGGTGTAATATCCGTTGCCTTCCATTTTCAATGGCGTGTTGCGGTGACAGTCTACGCACCAGCCCATTGTGAGCGGACGCTGTTGTTCCACGGTTGTCATTTTCTTCACATCGCCGTGACAGGTTTCGCAGGCTACGCCACCTACAACTACGTGCTGCTGGTGAGAGAAGAATACGTGATCAGGAAGGACGTGTACTTTATTCCAGCGCAGCGGAACAGGAACTTTGCTGTACGTTGCAGCAACCGGGTCGTAACCTACTGCGTCGTAAATTTTCTGGATCTCTTCTTTCGAACCTTCGTTCGTAGTAGACTGGATCACTTTGTGACAGTTCATGCAGATCATTGCAGAAGGAATGCTTGCCGTTTTTGATTTCTCTACTGTAGAGTGGCAATACTGGCACTGGATTCCGTTGTCACCCGCGTGAATGGAGTGGGAGAAGTTGATTGGCTGTGAAGGATGATAACCTTCCCATTTGCCCGGCTTCACTTCTTCGGCATAAACGCCAACACCTTTGAGCGCGTACCAGCCTTTTACGGTGAGGAATCCCATGAGTAAAACACCGATCAGTGCAACGAGTTTCTTGTTGTTGTTTACCCAAGTGCGGCTTGCAGTCATGAAAGGTTGTGCGGGTTCTTCAGGCAAACCTTCTTTTTCGCGAACAGCATTCTGGAGATGGATTTTCGAATAGCGTAGTGTGGTGATGAGAACAAGAAGTACGCCGATGACAATGAGAATCATGAACAAAGGATTGCTGCCTTCGGTTGGCTCTGTCGGGTCGCCTGTTTCTTTCTTTGCAACAACAACTTCAGGTGGATTGCTCGCGTAATTCAGAATCGCATCAATCTCCTCATTCTTCAACTGAGGAAATGGTGTCATGTATGTTTTATACTCTGCAAAAAGTCCTTGCGCATACGCATCAGACTTAATCATTGCGTTCGGATTGTGGACCCAATTGTATTTCCAATCGCCACCTGGAATACGATCGAGTACACCTTTCAGGCCAGGGCCCGTACCTCTTTTTTCAGAGGCAGAGTGGCACGAAGAACAATTTGTCTTGAAGAGAGCTTTACCATCCGGTGCGCCTTGTGCGAACGAATTCGAACTAAAAAGGAGGGTAAAAGCCAGAGAAAATAGAACGACTAAGCGAGGGCTTCGTACGTTTTGCCAGAGACTGGTCATATAGCGTTGTTTGCTGTTGGCGATCGGTGAACTTTTGCCTTAAACTTCAAGGCGTGGCAAATTTAACAGTAAACCTAGTTTCTGACTCTCGTCAGACAGAAAAAATGCCCCCAGAATTTAATTTATAATGATTCTAAATAAATGTTAATTGGCGGGGTTTTTATCATGATTTCGCAGATTTTTGTATTCGTCACAGCAAACCCCTGAGCAGCCGAAGTTCTGTGCCAGTTGGTCGATAAGTGATCCATCGACAAGCTCAGGACAGGTCCAAAAAACGGTCTGAAACTTGCTACATTTGAACCCATGATTTCACGAATCCTGCTTGTTGTCTTTTTGTTCTTCGGAATTTCTTCCGTGAACGCGCAAACTTCTGCCGATTCCCTGCAAACCGGTGTGCACGGCGATCCCAAACTTAAGGTTCTGGTTTCCAAGCATAACCAGGTATTGAAAAGAGGCCAGGCACAGGGATTCCGGGTTCAGATCTACTTCGGGACCGACAAGGCCAAAGCGCGTGAAGTGAAGTCGAGATTCCTGGCCAGCTATGCCAGCGAAGCGCACGCTTACGAGATTTACGAAGTACCGAATTTCAAAATCCGCGTGGGTGATTTCCGTACGCGTCTGGAAGCTTACCGTTTTCTGAAAAAGATCCGTGCCGATTTTCCGGCCAGCTTTATTGTGGTGAGTGATATTGAAGAGCCGAAGGTGAAGTAGGCAGTGAAGAAGTAGGCAGTGAAGAAGTAGGCAGTGAAGAAGTAGGCAGGTTAAAAAAGTAGGCAAGTAGGCTGTTCAAAACGAAGAACTGCTCAGTTGAACAACTTCAGATTAGTTCGCAAATCAACCAACTTATCAGTCATGAAAATATGGCCAGGATGAATCCCGTGGGAGCCACTATTGCGTAGGTTGGTTTGAAAACAATCAGGTATTAATACTATCCCACTGCCAAGGTGGAAAGCTGTCTCAAAACCGGGACGGCTTCTTTTTTTATAAGACGGGCTTCGTTGTGCATTGGGTGACCATTGAAAGGTACACGGCTACGAATTGACCCTGCACGGATATACATTCCCGACGAACGAAAAACACGTATTCACGTACACAGGAGTGTCCCCCCGGGCGGATACCGAAAAGCCAAAAAAACAGAGTAGGTAACTAAAACCTCAATCAACATGAAAAACAAATCCACATTTGTCTGCATGCTGGGATTAACATTGTTAGGTTCTTACAATGTTACGTCTGCGCAAAATTACGTCGTAAACGGTGCACAGGAAATTGTGCACAGCGCTTCCGGGGGCAATGATATCCCGCGCGATGTCGCTGTAATAGATAATACGCTTGAACGCAAAGTTGTTGTCGGATCTTATCAACCGGGAGCATCCGGATTTTACAATGGATTTATCCGTTGTTTCGATCAGAATGACGACCTGAAATGGTACATCCAGGTTGAAGGCAATGGAAATGATGAAGTGAACGGTGTGGATTGCAGATCGCGTGTGGTGGGCATCGTGAACTATGGAGACATCTATGTTACGGGCTATTTCACGGGTACGATGACCATGGTGTTGCACTACGGTTTTCCAATTCACCACTTTACCTCTACTATTTATACCAGAAGCGCTCCAAGTGGTAATGCAAACGACTGCACCTACTTCGTATCGAAATTCGACCAGGATGGAGCTCACATCTGGACCCAGGTTTCCGGAGATGCGACAGCAACAAACACAGAAATCGGCAACGACGTTGATGTGAATGTAGTTAGTGGTGTAACCCACGTTTACACCACCGGATTCTTCCGGGGAGATTGCAGTTTTTATACCGGCACAACTCCGGGCACTGCGCAATCATCGGCTGCATCCTGGAACAGCGTGTTCGTAGTGGACTATACTGATGCGGGTTCTTCATCTTCCGTTCAGTGGGTAAGGGCCATTAACGACAATTCCAACAACCAACACGACTACGGTTATGGAGTTGTGGGTGACGCAAGCGGAAATATTTATGCAACAGGCAGCATCGGTGGAACAACCACAGTTGGCGCAACCACGATGAATGTAGAAGGAAATGATGATGCATTCGCTATCCAGTATAATAGTGCCGGCACGATGCAGTGGGTGAAAGATTTCGGTGGCAATGGAACAGTAGCGACACCTTCTGACCAGGGTCGTGGTATTGATTATCGCGACAATGCAATTTACGTGTGCGGGTATTACAATGGATCAGGAGATTTTCCATCATGGTCATCTTCACATGATGCCTTCCTCGTAAAGATGGATGCAGCTACCGGTGGATGGGGATGGAAGAATATGATTATGAATGGAACAGGTTCTGACGTGGCATATCACACCGCAGTTTCCGAAGATGGAACAAAAGTTTACGTTGTGGGTTCAATGACCGGTGACGCAAACATAAAGTGTAACTCCGTTGGAAACGTTGCAACTATACCTTCAGTTAGTTCAGGAGCATATGCCAACGGATTTTTTGTTTCATTCGAAATTAGCCCTGATGCGCTATTCGATTGGGAATGGTTGGGCGATGACAACGAGGCCAGTGTTACAACCGGGGTTGCTTACTTAAGCGACCAGGAAGTTTACACCGTTGGAGGATTCAGAAGCTACTTCCTTTACGATCAGATTCCGAATGTGATGCTCACGAACAGTAATTACGGAACGCTGGACGGATTCTACACGAAGTATGATTCCGGACTTGCTCCACGCTATGCTGCACCGGGAACTCAGATACCCGGAGGAGTAAAACGTCTTACTGTTGAGGCATGGCCGAATCCTGCAACGGACCTAGTCACGATCTCTGCAAGTACGAAAGGCGCTTCCACGGTGGAGGTCCTGGATATTACCGGACGCAGCGTTATGCAGACACAACAAATGAACAGCACGCAGATGAGCCTGAATTTTTCCGGACTTGATCCGGGAATTTATCTTGTGCGGGTGACTGAAGGAAATTCCTCAGAAACCATCCGGGTGATGAAAAATTAATAGAGTCAACATAGCTTTTTTCGATCCTGATCTAACAAAAATCCCACCTCGTCAAAGTTTGACGGGGTGGGATTTTTTGTTGGCCAGGTCAACGGGTTCCGGAAATGGTTTAGCCGCCTCCCAGGTCAAACCACTTTTCCCACGTAATCCCAAATTGCCAGTACGTGATTTTTGGAATGCCACCGGTGTAACTCGGGTATTCCGATTTGTACGGCCAGAGCTGAACAAACAGTTTCACTTTGTGGTGATTCTCGCCGGTTTCCAGTACCATGGAAGGGCGGATAAAAAACAACTTGTCGATGTACACGCCACCGTTGTTGAGGATCGAATACGCAGACACGCCTGCAGCAATACCAAAAAACCGTTCGTCCTCCACGTAGTTCGCGTACGATGCGTGTGCACCTGTACGGAAACTGATCATCGCATCGCCGCGCGTGCCGAGGAAAAATCCATCCTGGCGGAGCATGCCGTTTAACAGATAACCCGGTTGTAATCCAAAGGCAAAACCTTCGCGCTCGAACACCGGAAAATTAAACGTGATGCCGTAACTGATGGCGGGAACAATGGCCAGCACTTTATCGCTGCTGGTGATGGGGCCGTTGTAATTGGAAAGCTGGTTGGTCTCGAGCACATTGCCCGGCAATACGAATACCTGGAACCCGACACCGTTCTCGAACGTCTGCGCGAAAGCAGGCTGCGCTGCAACGAAAAAGATTCCGGCACAAATAATCCTGATCATTTTCATTGCGGACGAGTGAGTTTGTAAATATCGCCTTCTACGGTTACCGCAAATCCATTGTACGCATCGTAAAAATGCAGGTCGCGGATTTCTCCCGGGAAACTTACTCCATCCTGCGTAAACGTTTGTTCCCAGCTCTGTCCACCGTCAGTAGAGATCACGAGGTAATTCATTCCGCCAGCAGCGATGAAACCCGGTCCGGGCATGGTTACACAACGCAGTGGATAATAATCGTTGCTGTATGCAGAAAAAGTTTCTGACCAGGTTATTCCACCATCGCTGGTAACGTCGATATCGCCTCTCGAAAAAACAGCAACGCCGTTGGAGTTATTACAGAACGCGTAATCAGTTACCCCGTTAAACTGCAGCGTGTACGAAGGAAAATTAACCGTGCTCCACGATGCGCCGCCATTGACTGTACGGAATTCACCATTTTCTGTTCCCACAAAACCGGTGTCTTCGTTTACAAAGTACAGGGTCTGATAACTGAAAGGTGCATACGGCGAAGAAGATAAACTGTTCCAGTTTTGTCCGCCGTTGGTCGTTTTTTCAATCTCGTCGGTATAGTGATCGCGGTAACCCACTGTGACGGAAGGAAAATGCGTGAACTCCATATCGTACGAAGTACCCACCGACTGCCAGGAAATCCCACCGTTGATGGTCTTGTAGAGTGCCGGGCCGGTATTGATGGAACTTTGATTTTCTCTTCCGGAAATCCAGCCGGTATCGTGTGCCGGAAATGAAATGCAGGTGAAGCGTGCATTCTCTCCGCCGCTCAGTGTTGCAAGTGCCCAGGATTTACCGCCGTTGTGCGTAACGAGAATAATTCCGTCATCACCACCGGCGTAGCCGTTGTTTGCGTCTGTGAAATAAACACATTCGAGTGCAGCAGATCCGTCGTATACTTTTTCAACGAGGATTGTGGGAATCGTTGGCTGCTTCTCACAACTGATTATGAAAAGGATCAAGGCGATGAAAGTGAACCAGCGGATGCGCATTGTGTTTATTGGGTCGGGGCAAATGTATTGAAAGTTTGGTGAGGTTTTTCAGGATGCGGGCTTTGTGTACAGAAGTAAATGTAGTGGAACGGCAGCCTCATTGTGCACGGATACGCATTGATCCTGCACGGGTGTACATTCCCGGTGAACGAAAAGCATCTACCGCCGTAATGTTGCTGTACTTCCCCGGGCGGATACCGAAAAGCCGGAAAAAGAGTAGGTAACAAAAACTTAATCCCATGAAAAAAATACTCACCCTTGCGGTAATGTTGATTGCAATGACCGCATTGCACGCGCAGAGCTATATATGCGATATTGGCGGAGGCGCATCCATTGAAAAATTAGGCGATGCTATTGTCTTCGGAAACCCAGGATCGCAAACCAGCATCATCGCCGGAACAACGAATGCAGCGGCTCTTGATCAGATCATGATTACTTCCGTATCAACAAGTTTTGGTTCGCTTAACTACCAGAAGAAATACGCAATTGCAGTCGTGGTTCCTCCTGCCGAATTTTGTGTTGTTAATTCTGTGAAGCTCGCGTATGACGAAACATCCGGATCGCCGAATTTTAACATGGCGGGAAGTTTCACGCGCCAGAATCTCGATGGCTCAGTTATATACGGTTACGGTTTGTTCACAGCAACAGTAGATATCGCCACAGGCAATCTTGTTTCCATCAAGCGTTGGGAATCATCCGCAACCGGCGTTACACAAATGACTGTCGGAGCTATGTGCGCTTCGGGCACTAATTTTTACGTTGCCGGAAACATCCGCTACAATTCTGCGGTCGACAACAGAATGTTTGTTTACGCACTCAACAGCGCGAACAACCTGCTATGGAGCAAGATTGACTACTGTACCTCACACACCGGTGACCTCAATGTGGCTGACATGATTTATTCTCCATACCAGCCGGCAGCAGTTCCTGAGCTGGTTATCACCGGTATGACGCGTACTGTCACGCCTCCCATCCGCATGTTCGTGCGACGCATCAATGCAACAACAGGAGCGGTAGTATCGCAAACGATGATAAGCCCAACCAACAATGTATTTCATGAAGTAACATCTATCATACCTTCCCTGTCATCGGCAGGTGTTCCTGATGGATTCCTTATCTGCGGAACACGTGAGGTAAGCTTACGCAATTGTGGATGGATCACTAAAATCAATACTACAGCAACAGCTGTTACCTGGAGTAAATTCTACCGTTACCTTGTTGGTACCAGTAACTTCATGGGAGCTGACATTGTAGCTGCGGACTACGATGGCGACCAGGATTTTTATTTCACGGGGACCGCGATGAACGGAATTTCCGGACCCACTTATGATGAGACAACTTTCAAAATCAATTCAGCGGGCGCCGTTCAGTGGGTCTACACATTAGACCCGTCTGTGGTAACTACGAACAAAAACGAAACAACAAAAATCATCTGCAGGAAAACAGGAACCACAGTAGGCTTCTGCACTTTTGGAATGCGCGCGATCCCAGCTAATCCGGGATTAACAGATATTTACATGGCCGGCTACGCTACTTTTAGTCCACCTGATCTCTACAGTTGCGATAACACCATTTCGACTCCCTACTCATCAAGTAATGTGGCGTTGACTACCGCGACAATAACCACTGCCGATTATTCCACACTTATTTCAGGAGCACTCCTGCAAAGCGTTTCTACGCTCAACAATCTGGTACGGTACTGTTTTGAAGACTATCTCGTCGGTGGCAGACTTCAAGCTGTTGGAACAGGAGATGAAGGTGCTGTAGAAAACCTGGCTTCTGCACGCGTGTTCCCAAATCCTTCGAACGGTGTGATCACACTCGTACGCGCAGGTGACGAACCCGCGCAGGTTGTTGTCATGGATGTGATGGGTCGCGTGGTTGCGGAAGTACAGCAAACCACCGGCACGAGCGTATCGTTTGATCTGAGCGAAGAACCTGCTGGTGTTTACCTGGTGCGGGTAACTTCAGCCAGCGGAACTGAAACTGTACGGGTGATCCGCGAATAGAGGGGCATAACCCGTGCACACAAAAAATCCTTTCGGCATAAGGCTGAGGGGATTTTTTTGTTGTGAAAAGGAAGAGTGTTGTTCTTTTATTTTCTGCCGCCGCGGGCAAGGAAAAGAATTTGATTCGAATGTCATTAACCCCGGATTTCATCCGGGGTTAATGACATTCGATGCCTTCAGCGTCGCCACGCTGAAACAAAAAAATCCCAAATTACTTCGGGATTTTTTGCTGTGTTATGAATACTGTTACTCTGTCAGATCAAACGACTCCAGAAACTTCGTTGTGTAATTTCCCTTGATGAAATTCTCGTCGTTCATCAGGCGCAGGTGAAACGGAATGGTTGTCTTCACGCCTTCGATGACAAATTCGCTGAGGGCGCGACGCATTTTTGCGATGGCCTCTTCGCGCGTTTGCGCCATGGTGATGAGCTTCGCTACCATCGAATCGTAATTCGGTGGAATGGTGTAGCCCGCGTAGATGTGCGAATCAACACGCACGCCGTGTCCGCCCGGTGTGTGCAGGACCGTAATTTTGCCTGGTGACGGACGGAAATTGTTGAATGGGTCTTCTGCGTTGATGCGGCATTCGATGGCGTGCAGCTGCGGGTAGTAATTTTTTCCGGAGATCGGAACGCCCGCTGCAATAAGTATCTGTTCGCGGATCAGGTCATAGTCGATTACTTCTTCGGTAATCGGGTGCTCGACCTGGATACGCGTATTCATTTCCATGAAATAGAAATTCCGGTGTTTGTCGACGAGAAATTCTACGGTTCCAACACCTTCGTAAGCCACGGCTGCTGCTGCTTTGCAGGCCGCATCTCCCATCCGGTGACGAAGTTCATCCGTCATAAAAGGCGAAGGAGTTTCTTCCGCGAGTTTCTGGTGACGACGCTGGATCGAACAATCGCGTTCGCTCAGGTGACATACTTTTCCGTACTGATCGCCTGCAACCTGGATCTCGATGTGACGCGGTTCTTCGATGAATTTTTCCATGTACATCGCGCCATTGCCGAAAGCGGCTTCTGCTTCTTTCGATGCGGATTCAAAATTCGCGATGAGTTCTTCTTCGTTCCAGTTGATGCGCATACCGCGGCCACCACCACCGGCAGTTGCCTTGATGATAACAGGATATCCAACTTCGACCGCCTGTGTTTTTGCGTGTTCAAGATTTTCGAGGAGTCCAACACTACCCGGTACGCAAGGAACACCCGCAGCAAGCATCGTTGCTTTTGCGTTGGCCTTGTCGCCCATGGAATCAATCTGCTCGGGTGTTGCGCCAATGAATTTTATGCCGTGTTCGCCACAAATGCGTGAGAACTTGGAATTTTCAGAAAGGAATCCGTATCCCGGGTGAATGCCGTCTGCATTGGTAATTTCAGCAGCCGCAATGATGCTCGGGATGTTGAGGTAAGATTCTTTGCTTGGTGGAGGACCGATACACACCGCTTCATCGGCAAATTTCACGTGAAGCGATTCACGGTCTGCAGTTGAATAAACAGCTACCGTTTTTATTCCCATTTCGCGACAGGTACGAATAATGCGTAGTGCAATTTCGCCACGGTTTGCGATCAGGATTTTCTTGAACATCTTCTCTTTAGCCATTATTTAGTCGGTAGACGATAGTAAATAGACGATAGTAAAGGTGCGCTGTCATGAACAAACGCTGTTATACTGAAACAGCTTTGTCAGACTGAGCGAAGTCGAAGTCTAAGCTGGTTCAACAAGAAATAAAGGCTGATCGTATTCAACAGGTGAAGCATCGTCGACAAGCACTTTTACGATGCGCCCGCTTATTTCGCTTTCAATTTCATTGAAGAGTTTCATCGCCTCAATGATGCAAAGTACTTTTCCGGTTTTGATCTCGTCGCCGACATTGGCAAACGTTGGTTTATCGGGTCCGGCAGAACGATAGAACGTTCCGATCATCGGAGATTTGATCGTGATCAGGTTTGCATCGGAAGAACCAGAGCCTTTTGTTTCAGGCGCCTTATTTTCAGTTGAAGACTGCCCGGAATTCTGGGAAACTGGTTGCTGCACATGCTGAACCTGGGGTTGCACCGGAACAGTCTGCTGAACATACACCTGCTGATCGGTTCTGTTCTTACCACCGGTCGTGATCTTGATCTTCACGTCTTTCGTCTCTAACTCTACTTCACTTACGCCAGACTTCGCGACAAACTTGATAAGGTCCTGGATTTCGTTGAGTTTCATTGTGCGTTTTGTTTGTTAATCAATCATGCAGGCAGCGCAAATATAGTCTACTGCTGAGTTATTTGGTGTCGTAAGCCCATTTGAGATATACACTTCCCCATGTGAATCCACCTCCAAAGGCGGCAAGAATAATGTTATCGCCTTTTTTGAGCAGTTTTTCGTAGTCATGCATCAGCAGGGGAATTGTTCCTGCGGTGGTATTTCCGTAACGCTCAATATTCATGAGCATTTTTTCTGGGCCGATTCCCATCCGGTTTGCAGTGGCGTCGCAGATGCGCTTGTTTGCCTGGTGCGGCAGCAGATAAGCAACATCTTCTCCCTTCAGATTATTGTTCTCCATGATGCGCGCAGAAACTTCCGCCATGTTCACAACAGCGTGTTTGAAAACCGCCTGTCCTTCCTGGTACGCGAAATGTTTTTCTGAATCCACCGTTTCATGAGAAGCCGGATTCACCGAACCACCGGCAGCCATGTGCAGGTGTTTCATTCCTGAACCATCGGCATGAAGGATGTAATCAATAATTCCGTCTTCATCTTCGGACGGTTCAAGCAATACAGCGCCACCTCCATCACCAAAAATTACGCAGGTTGTCCGGTCGTTGTAATTGATGATTGACGACATTTTATCGGAACCGACAACAATTACTTTTTTATGACGGCCGCTTTCGATGAATTGCACACCGGTAGCCAGCGCATAAATAAATCCTGAACAGGCGCCGGCAAGATCAAAGCCCCAGGCTTTTTTCAAACCCAGTTTGTCGCAGATGATATTGGAAGTCGAAGGAAAAACATAATCGGGCGTTACTGTAGCCACGATCACCACTTCAATATCCAGCGGATCAATTCCTTTTTTATCGAGGATACTTTGTATCGCATTAATTCCGATTTCAGAAGTTCCGCGATTGGGGCCCTTCATGATTCTCCGCTCTTTAATTCCGGTCCGGGAAATGATCCACTCGTCTGTGGTGTCCACCATTTTTTCCAGGTCGGCATTCGAGAGAACCGTTTCCGGTAACCATGCTCCAACTGCTGTAATTGCGGCTCTGTTCTTTTTCATACTCAGAAGGCATTCCTGATCTTCTCAGGGAGATTAGCATTCACAACATCTCTCGAAAGGAGAATCATGTTTTTTATGGCAGGCGGACTTGAAATTCCGTGGCCGATCATTACGTTTCCATTTACGCCCAGCACCGGTGTGCCGCCGTAAATTTCGTAATTGAACCGGTCGAGGTATTCATCCTTGATATTTCGTTTTTTCATTGCAGAATAAAACGCTTCTGCAAATTTCAGCACCACATTCCCGGTGAATCCTTCGCACACAATTACGTCGGCATGATCACCAAAAATATCACGGCCTTCTACATTGCCCACGAATTTGAAATCGTTCGATTCCTTCATGAGTTCGTATGCAGCCTGTGCAACGAGACTTCCTTTTTCGGGTTCTTCACCAATGTTGAGCAAAGCCACACGCGGTTCTTTCACACCGAAAACATGTTCGGCGTAAAGCTTTCCGAGAATTCCGAATTGATACAGCACGTCCGGTTTGCAATCGGCGTTACTGCCAACATCCAGCAGGAGATTGAACCCGCCCGATTGTTTTGGAAATGCGGTGGTGATACACGGGCGAATAACTCCGGGAACAGATTTCACTGTGTACATGGCCCCAACGAGCATAGCACCGGTATTGCCGCAACTGGCAAAAGAATCCAGCGTGCCGCCGAGCATCATTTTGAGCCCGACAGCAATACTGGAATTTTGTTTTTTGGAAAATGCTTTAACGGGATGTTCTCCCATTTCGATCACCTCGGTTGCGTGTACGATGTCAACCACAGAAGGGTCGACTCCCTTCTCTTTGAGGTGTGCGCTGATCTGATCCTGGTCACCGATAAGTACTAAACGTACCGAAGGGTCAAGTTCTGCAAGCGCAAGACACACGCCGTCAAGCGGTGCTTGTGGTGCAAAATCTCCGCCGAGGATGTCGATCCCGATTCGCATCAGCGAGGCGCGTGATTAATCTTTTTTCTCCATCACCACTTTTCCCTTGTAGTACAAGGAGCCTTCGTGCCAATAAGCACGGTGCCAGAGGTGAGCTTCGCCAGTTACTGAACACACTGCGATGTTAGGCGTTTCAGCCTTGTAGTGTGTACGACGCTTATCGCGACGGCTTTTGGAGTGGCGTTTCTTAGGATTTGGCATAACTACTATTTATTAATTGTTGTCTTTCAAATTTTTTAATGCGTCCCAGCGGGGATCGGTAGGCTGATCATCGCCGGATTGTTCTCCCGGTTTCAACTGGTCGAGTTTACTGATCACATCAGGATCACAACCAATATTGTCGGGGCAAACGAGTTTTGCAGGTACAGCGAGCGAAATGTATTCGTAGATGTACTGCGTTAAATCAAGATCGTTGTACGATGAAGGCAGGCTGATAAGATCGTCTTCATCTTCGAAGTGATCGGCATCAATGTTTACCACCATGGCCCGTTCATCTTCAATGGGCTGGGGGTAGGTATTTCCGCAACGGTCGCATATCAATTCAACGTTTCCGTTGATTGCAATGTCGAGGTTGAGCATATTCTGCCCGCGCACCATTTCAATTTCAACCTTGATTTCTCCTTTTTTAATTTCGGAGAACTCGAGTGATTCAAAGAACGTATCGCCCAGTTCCACGCTGAAACTGTAGTTGCCTTCTTTCATCCCCGAAAATGGGATCACCAGATCCTTGATTTTAGCCATCACTTACCTGTTTTCGGAAGGGTCGCAAAACTACACAAATTAACACGATTTCAACAAAAAAACTGATCAAAACTTGGTGGTTTTTCGCCGAAATCAGGCAAAAGTCCGGAGTTTTTCGAGGAAATGGCGGAAAAGGCGGTCGAAGATAGAAATGGTATCGGTTCTAAACCACAGTTTTCAGGCCTTGATTTCATGCTCACAACTTTTCCCTCGTTCTGCCGTTTTATTAAAAGGTAAAATTACCGTCAGTCAAGGGAAAAATTCTTAAATTTATAGCATGAAAGTGACCGAAATAGAACAGCTGAAAAAAATACCCGCAGCAGGTGATAATAATGAGATCATGAAGATGGTCAGGGAAAAAATCAGTAAAACATACAGCTATTTCGTTTTACTGAAAAGCCTTTCCGGAGAAGATGATACGGCCATTTCAGATTGGTTAAACATTAATGAGAAAACCTTCCGGAGCCATAAATTGCCGTCGAAAAATGCCAAACCAATCGTATTTGAACATACAATTATGCTTCTTTCATTGTATAAACACGGCATCGAGGTTTTTGGCAACAAGGAAAAGTTTAATGAATGGCTGGGTAAAGGAAATTTCTATTTCGATAATCTGTCTCCCAGGGAATACATGAATACAGCCAGCGGCATCAAATACATTGATGACAGACTTACAGCCATGGAATATGGCGATAACGCCTGAGGTTCATGGAAGTATTTCGAATCTCCAGGGACAAGTACGCCGGAACATTGACCGGTTCAGGGAAATCGGCCCGTTGGAATAAAGACAATCAGCATGTGTTATATACCGCTGAAGCCAGATCGTTGTCGGCGCTTGAGCTTGTGGTACACAGAAACTCCATCCATACCGCTTTAAACTACCAGGTTATGGTTATATCCCTGGCCGATGATGAAAGGCTCTATAAGAGAATGTTTTTAAAAGACATGCCTTCCGGGTGGCGGGGTATTGGCGCTTATTCAGCCTTGCAGGATATTGGCTCTGATTGGTATGTAAACCAGGAGTCTTTGATCCTGCAGGTACCATCCGCATTGATCCCCGAGGAATTCAACTTTATTATCAATTTAAGACATCCCGATTTTTCAAAACACACTGTTTCTTTAACCAGAACTGAATCGTTTGAGTGGGATAATCGCCTGATGTAAATTGTCTTTCTAAAAATCCCTGGTTACCGCTCGCGTCCTTCACGCTGTCTCGGGGCCGACTTCAGCGGATCAGCACTGATCTCTTTCCAGTTTGCGCGTTTTTTGAAAACATCAACAGCGAGATAAATCGCTTCGCGCAAAGAGGCTTCGGAGGCCTCATTTTTTCCGGCAATATCGAAAGCGGTGCCGTGATCGGGCGAGGTGCGTATATATGGAAGACCGGCAGTAAAGTTCACGCCCGATGAAAATGCAACCGCTTTGAACGGAGCCAGGCCCTGGTCGTGGTACATAGCGAGGACGCCATCGAACTTCTGCCAGTTGCCCGAGCCGAAGAAGCCATCAGCCGCATACGGACCGTAAGCCATGATTCCGGCGTTCTGTAACTGATCGACCGCGGGAAGGATAATGTCTTTTTCTTCGTTGCCGAGTTCGCCTCCATCGCCTGCGTGTGGGTTCAATCCCAAAACAGCAATGCGCGGTTTGCGGATACAAAAATCTTCCAGCAGTGATTTAGCCATGAGTTTTCCCTTGGCTACAATTTTCTCGATGGTCACTGCATTCGCCACATCACGCAATGGCAGGTGTTCGGTAACGAGTCCTACGCGAAGACCGTCGCTCACGAGGAGCATCAGCGCTTCTGTGGCTTCGAGCTTTGTGCGGATGTAACCGGTGTGCCCGGTAAACCCCGGCAATGCACGCGCTACGGCATGTTTATCGACAGGTGCGGTAACCATCACGTCGATGTATCCGCGTTTGAGATCTTCAATGGCAGCGTCAATACATTTCAATGCCACGCGACCGGAAGTTTCAGAAGGCTGACCAAATTCCACTTCAATTTCTTCGTTCACACAATCGACCAGGTTTACTTTTCTGGGATTGAGTGGCTCATCGCCCTTCACGGTGTGAATCTGAAAATCCTCCAATGGAGTGGCTTTGCGGTGCGCCTGGATTATTTTGGGTGATGAATAGATAACCGCGGTTATTAATTCATTCATGGCACCATCGGCCAACACGCGAATGATTGTTTCCGGACCAATTCCGTTCATGTCGCCCTGCGTAATTCCGACTCTTATTTTATTTGCTTCGCTCATTGGTGTAACCAGTGATTTAGCGACTAGTCATTAGTGATTCGTCGTTAGTGATTCGTTCATTCTTCTGTCCATCCTACAACCGCCGCAAGATCGCTGTCGCCAACGGTTTTCCATTTTCCGGATTCGGCAGTCCAGTATGCTGCGCCCTGCTGGTAATGTTCCTTCTCCATCACGATCTCATACGGAAAAGCAATTGCACCGTTTGCGGCAACCGCCTGCGTGGGTGTACAAAAGTAGTGACCAATTGATTGCCCATCGTGTTTTATTTCATTTCCTTTTAGCGTTTCGTCCATGCCAACAGCGAAACCGAATCCAACGGAGAATGCAGTCACTTCTTCCACCGCATTTTTCTTCAGGTCAACGCGGAAGTGTCCGCGGGCGCAATGATAAATTATGTCTCCATTGGGATCAGTCATAAATTCGGAATACTGCCTGTTCTCTGGCAATTGATCGATAGCACCGATCCGTTTTTGTTCGTGCGTGATATAATTAACACGCATCAGCGTCACTACATCGTGCGTAGAATTGTAATACGGATACACAAAATCTGTACTGTTTATCCAGTGCATCGGCAGTGTTGGTTTACCGTTTGCGATGAGCGAAACATCTTCGCCGTAACCGGCATCTTTTACAACTTCCACTTTCGGTTTGGACTGGGGATAATACCAGATCTTGAAATTGCGCGTAGAACAATCGGGTTCCACGTCGTTACCGGGAAGCGGATCATAAGCGGCATCTTTCACCTGTGCAAAAATTCCGGTTTGAAGATTGAGTACCGAGTAGTATTGACCGCGAAAAATGTCGTTGGTATAAAAAACAATACTGTCGCCGGATGCTTTCACAAAATGGTCGTGTGTATCGACGAGTACTTTTTTGTCGGTGATATCAACGACCTGTCCGTATGCGGTAATGATGTAGCGGTTGCGATACACCTGGTTTCTCCCAAGATCAAAACGGATCCGCGGAAGTTTATCACCGGGTTGCTGCATGAGCACGTCCATGATTTTTTCGCGCGGGCCCTGAACGCCATCAGTGATGGGAATGCGTACGAGATGAACGATGTGATTGGTAGCGGTCAGCTGATCGTATTCGGCGAGAATGAGATACTTTTTCTTCCCGGCGGGCATCACCTGCGCACCGAAGGAAACAATCACTGCAACAACAAAACATGCCGCAATGATGGAAGAAGCATATGTTCTACGTGAACAGGACATTGTTACCCTTTGTACGAAGAGAGAAAATCAAACATGAGACGTACTCCAACACCGGTTCCGCCTTTTGCGCGATATGCGTCTTTAGCAGTAATAAAAGCTGGTCCTGCAATGTCGAAGTGCATCCAAGGGGCATTCACAAAGTGTGCCAGAAACTTACCGGCAGTGATTGCACCACCGTAAGGGCCACCAATGTTTTTGATATCGGCAACGTCTGAGCGGATCAATTCATCGTATTCATCCCAGAATGGGAATTCGGCAAGGCGTTCGTGAACACGGAAACCACTTTGCGCGAGTGATTTTTTTACATCGGTACCGGCTGTTCCCATAGCTACAATACCGTGATGACCGATAGCCACCATGGCTGCGCCGGTAAGCGTTGCAAAATCGAGGACAAGTCCCGGGTTGAATTTCTCTGCATAACTCAATGCATCACCGAGGATCAAACGTCCTTCGGCATCGGTATTGAGTACTTCAACGGTTTTTCCGTTGTACATCGTGAGGACATCGCCTGCAACGTATGCGTTTCCATTGACGCGGTTGTCGGTTGCCGGAACAATTCCAATGACGTGCACGTTGAGTTTTGCTTTCGCAATGGCCCACATCGTGGCACCTACAACAGCTGCGCCGGCCATGTCACACTTCATGGTTTCCATGCCGTTACCCACTTTGATGTTGTATCCGCCAGTGTCATAAACAACGCCTTTACCAACGATGACCACCGGTTTTTTATTCCGTGGACGCGCTGGTTTGTGTTCCATGATGGTGAACGTGGGAGGAACATCGCTGCCTTTGTTCACAGCGAGCAATCCGCCCATTTTCAGCGCAGTAATTTTCGACTTGTTCAATACTTCGATGCGGAAGCCGGAATCTTTCGCGAGTCTTTTGAACTCATCGGCCAGCGATTCTGCAGTAAGCACAACCGGAGGTTCGTTGACCAGGTCGCGTGCAATGCATGTTGCTTCCGTTGAAATACGCAGGAGATTTACATCTTGTTCCTTCAGGCCGGTTGCAACCAGGATCAATTCATCCAGCGCGTTTTTCTCTTTGGCTGCGCCAGCGGTTTTGTATTTGAGAAACTGGTAATTCGAGAGGAGAATTCCTTCAGCGACATTGAGCAAATGTTCATTGTTCCCTGTTGCATCGGTGAGTTCCACCGAATGACAGGCGTTTTCGTTGAAGAAAGCGATCAAAGCGGCCCCGCATTTGCGCAGATTTTCAGCCAGCTTGTTTTTCTCTGTTTTGCGGTCTTTGAGAATGGCTATGAGACAGCCCAGCGGTGTGATGAGCGTGACTGTTTTACGCTCATCAGCGAAAGCCCTGCGGAAATACCCGATGTCTCCATCAGAAAGGCTGTATTTTTTGAGTTCATCAGCACCTGAACAAACAATTACTACACATTTATGATCGGAAAGGCGGCTGGCACGTTTTATAACAGTCATGTTTGTTAATTTTGCAGTGCTAAATGTAACCATTGTATGGTTTGGTTAGCGTTTCACCGGATTATTTTTCCTTCCGTTTAAACGTGTCCAGCGCCATTGATAAAATACCGCAACTATGAATACTGCTGAATTGCTGAAACGCGCGTTGAACAGGGAATTTCTTAGTGCAGAAGAAGGTGTTCACCTGTTTGAACAAGCACCTACTGCGGAACTCATGTGGGTAGCGAATGAACTTCGCAAACAGAAAAAAACAGACGGAAAAGTAACGTGGATCATTGACAGAAATGCCAACACCACCAATGTGTGTATTGCTAACTGCAAATTCTGCAATTTCTACCGCATTCCGGGACACAGCGAATCGTACATCACCGATCTTGAAACATACCGGACGAAAATTGAAGAAACGTTTAAGTACGGCGGTGAGCAATTGCTGTTGCAGGGCGGACATCATCCTGACCTGGGGTTGAAATTTTATACTGACCTGTTCCGAAGCCTGAAGCAGATGTTTCCCAAACTGAAACTGCATTCACTGGGACCACCGGAGATTGCGCACATCAGCAAGTTGGAGAAAATGTCGCACACCGAAGTACTCAGCGCGTTGATCGAAGCCGGTCTTGATTCGCTGCCGGGTGCAGGCGCAGAAATCCTGAACGACCGTGTACGCCGTTTAATTTCCAAAGGGAAATGTTCGGGCCGCGAGTGGCTGGACGTGATGCGTGCAGCACATAAACTCGGTTTAACTACTTCTGCAACGATGATGTTTGGCCATATTGAAACCACGTACGAGCGTTTCGAACATCTTGTGTGGCTGCGCCAGGTACAGAGCGAAAAACCGGAAAATGCGAAAGGATTTCTTGCATTTATTCCATGGCCTTTCCAGGACGACGGCACTTTGCTGCGTCGCGTGAAAGGTGTGAAGAACACAGTGACGGGCGATGAATACATCCGCATGATTGCGATGAGCCGGATCATGTTGCCGAACATTGAAAACATCCAGGCATCGTGGCTGACTGTAGGAAAAGAAACCGCACAGATGTGTCTGCATGCGGGCGCCAACGATTTTGGTTCGATCATGATTGAAGAGAACGTTGTTTCAGCAGCGGGCGCTCCGCACCGTTTCACGTATAAAGGAATTATGGCGGCAATCAAAGAAGCGGGATTTGAACCGCAGTTGCGTACGCAGCAGTATGAGTATCGGGAGTTGCCGAAGGATATAGTTGAGCAGGTGATTAATTACTAATGTGCACCCTTCGGCTACGCTCTGGATGACAAAGCGGTTGCTAATGCGCACTAGCCAGCGCGCCGGTTAATAGAACCATGAGATATTTAATTGCGGTTGCGGTTGTGTTGATTTGCGGTTGTACTGCGAAGGTGCCGGCATATGAAGGTGAAGGTGGGGAATCAACGGTGTGGGTAAATCTTTATGGTGATACCACAAAAGACATGTGCTTTTTCATCAACTATGAAAACGGGCAGGTAGTTCCGACGATTGCATTTTACCAGCATCCCGACAGCATGAAATTTCTTCAACAGATCACTGTTTTCATTGAAGATTATCGTGCGCAGGACAGCGTGATGCAGTTTGTGTACGGAGAATTTCCAGGCACCGCCAAATTTGTTGATGAGGCTTCAACATACGCTTCGGTGCGTGATACTGTGATAAAAAATTCTGCAGGAATGGATTCCAGCCGGCTTTCGTTTCACGCTGAGCGCCGCTACGTTGTATCCGCGCAAAAACTTCCGGATGTTCTGAATCTTACTTATGAAGTAACCACTGCATCAGGAAAAGTATCAGGAGTTGTCGCCTTTCGTAAAACAGAACGAACGGTTGAACAGCCGATGCGTTTTCATTGATCGGCCTGAAGTTTTTTAAACCAATTCGCTGATTTTAATCGATCGTTCATATTCTTAGCGATGAACTTGCGTTTTGCATGAGGTATTGGTCTATTTTTTCGACTGCTAAAAACAAAATCATGAGAATACTTTTACTTGGCGCGGCGCTGACCCTAAGTGCTGCCGGTGCACTTGCAGAAGGTAGAGTAAACAAGCAGATTCACGCTGATCTCTTTTTTGTTGTCGCTTCTCGATACACCCTCGTTCCTCGGGCACTCGAAGTGACAACAAAAAAGAGAGCGTTCCTCGGGCACTCGAAGTGACAACAAAAAAGAGAGCATTCCTCGGGCACTCGAAGTGACAACAAAAAAGAGAGCGCTCTTCGGACCTGAAGTGACAAAGAAAATTCCGGAGTCAAGACAAAAGCGAAAAGTGCTGTCAGGTGGTACCTTCTGACAGCACTTTTCGCTTTTGTTTTGATACATTTGGGTAAATCGATTGGTTGACTATCGATTAGTTGATTGCCAATTCCCGATTTGCCGATGACCACGACTTCCCTCCCACTCTCTAAACAAATTGCTTATGCCTTTGGCATGATGGGCTGGGGAATCATGATCAACCTGATCAGCGTGATTTTGGTTTATCTCTATCTCCCGCCCGACAGCAGTGGTTTACCCAAACTGATCACGCAAATTACCATTCTCGGATTCTTTAACGTAATTGCCATCGTTACCGCGAGCGGAAGATTGGTTGATGCCGTTTACGATCCGTTCATTGCGCAATTCAGCGATCAAAGTAAAAATCCGAAAGGACGGCGGATTCCATTGATGAAATGGGCCATCATTCCTTCGTTTGTTTTTTGCTTCCTTGTTTTCTATCCGCTGAAGCAGGAAGAAAGTTCCATCAACATTGTGTGGCTGGTTGTGATGCTCGTCTTCTTTTATGTTTCAACCACAACCTACATCATTCCATACAATGCGCTGCTTCCCGAACTGGCGCGCGATTCGGTTTCGAAAGTCCGGCTGGCTACGTGGCAATCTGCAGGATACGTGGTAGGAATTGGCGTAGCTTCCAACGCGTTCAACTTAACGGATGTCCTGCAAACTGATCTCGGAATCGAATCGCGGATTGCGGCACTGCAGCTAACTGTTATTATTCTCGCCGCGTTGGGTGCGTTCTGCATGCTCATTCCGGTGCTTGCCATTGACGAACGAAAATACGGTGCAGCAAAACCGCATGCGGTGCCTATGCGGAAAGCGTTGCGTGAAACACTGACGAACAAAAATTTTCTTCTATTCGTAGTTGCCGATTTTTCCTACTTCATTGGCGTAACCATCATCACTTCGGGACTGATGTATTTCGTTACGGTGCTGCTGCAGCTTCCGGAATCGATCGGAAACAAACTCATGATCACGATGGTGCTCGTGTCGTTCCTGTTCTACCCGGTGACGAATTACCTCGCCCGAAAAATCGGGAAGAAAATTATTGTGATCGTTTCATTGCTCCTGCTTTCAGGAATTTTCCTCGGCATTTATTTTCTGGGCAAACCCGATATTGATCCTACCGCGCAGATCTATACCTTGATTGCACTTGCAGCCATTCCGCTGGCTTCACTGAATATTCTGCCGAATGCTATTCTCGCTGAAATCATTGAGAAAGACATTGAAGACACGGGAGAAAATAAAGAAGCGATCTATTTCGCGGTGCGGTATTTCTTTGTGAAGATCGCGCAGACGGTAGGCATTGCGTTGTTCGCGATGTTTTTGATTTACGGGAAGGATGTGGGGGATGATTACGGGATACGGCTGAATGGGTTGCTGGGGTTTGGGTTGTGTGTCACGGCGGCTGTGATATTCACAAGGTTCAAAGAAAATAAACCACGGCGGCACGGCGGTACGGAGAACCGAAACCCGCGCGGCGCGGCGGAATAATCGCTGCGCGATTTGTGAAACTTAAAATAGCAGAGGGTTATGAAAATTGCCACGAAGGAACAAAGACCCTAAGCAACATTAAGCTTCGTGCATCTTTGAGACTTAGCGTCTTCCTTCGACAGGCTCAGGACGGCAAAAAAATTATCGTGTTGTATTATTCGGGCGCGTGTAAACCATCTGCATCACATTGATGTTGCGCATCGCAAACGCCGCTTCGCAATAGCAGAGATAATAATTCCACTTACGGATGAACGTATCGTCGAAGCCGAGTTTTTTTACTTCGGCCACGTTTTCGTTGAACGTGTCGTACCACGTGGAAAGTGTGCGCGCGTAGTGCAGGCCGAGGTCTTTCAGATCAACCAGGGTGAGGTCACTGGTTTTGTTGATTGCATCATTCAACGCTGCAACGGAAGGAAGTAATGATCCTGGGAAAATATGTTTCTGGATCCAGTCGACACCATTCCTCAGGTGTTCGAAACGCGAATCCGGACACGTAATTACCTGGAAAGCGAGAATCCCGTCTTTCTTCAGAAGCTCATTGCATTTTTTAAAATACCGTTCGAGATAATCGGCACCAACGGCTTCGAGCATTTCGATGGAAACAATTTTATCGAATTTGCCCGTGACTTTCCGGTAGTCGAGCACAACCACATCAACCTGGTGTGAGAGATTATGTTCGGCCACACGCTGCGTTGCGAGCTTGTGCTGCTCTTCTGAAATGGTAACCGTAGTTACTTTGCACCCGTATTTGGTAGCGATGTGTATGGCATTTCCACCCCAGCCGCTCCCGATTTCCAATACGTGATCGGTTGGTTTGAGTTGAAGCTGCTGGCAGAGACGATCGTATTTTTCATACTGCGCCTGCTGGAGGTTCATGTGGTCTTCTTTGAAATACGCCGACGAATACGTCATCGACGGATCGAGGAACAGCGCGAAGAAATCGTTGTTGAGATCGTAATGCTCGGAAATATTTTTGCGTGAACCTTTGAGACTGTTCGTGCGACGCAGGTGACGGATCGTATTGAACCCTTTGAGCATATTCAGCATGACCGAACCCGCTGCACTTCCGGAAACCGAAGGCGCATTGTCGACATTCAGCAAAAACCATTTGATGACGTTCGTGATGTTGTCGGTTTCCCATTCGTTCGCCACATAAGCCTCGCCGAAACCAACATCACCATACAATACACAACGCTTGAAAAAATACGGGTGGTTGATTGTTACGTTCGCAGCAATCTCACCTTCACCATTCCCGAAGGAAACCACTTCTCCACCGGGCAAAGTAAGATTAAGCCTGCCAAGATTCATTTTCGACAAGAGCGTCAGTACCGTTTTCTGGTAAAACCCCGGCTTCACTGCTGCACCGGTTTTTGCTGACATCCTTACTTCGAAATGCTCTTCACGTACTTCATCGCTGCTGCTGCTAATTCCTTCCATTTTGTTTTGTGTTCGAATGGAACCTGGACCCATTCCTTCATTGGACGTTTCTTTCCGGAAGGATCGAAGAGCACTGCGCCTTTCAGGGCCAGCGTTTCTTCATGGATTTTTCCATTCAGTTTAAAAACCATGCACTCTTTAAAATACGCAACAAACGGTTTCCCGCTGACTTTGAAACAGGGCTTTCCAAACAACTGTCCCTCTTCCGCGCCCTTCAATGTACGACCTGTTTCGAGATATAGTTTTTCAGCGGACATAGTTATTCTTCGAATTTGCGGTAAACACCCCGCTGGAGATCCGGATTTGCGGCCTTTTTATGATATGGGATTTTCTTCAGCCATAATAATAAGGCATTCCAGTGAATCAGCGAAATGATTTTAAGCGGGATGAACGGGAAACGAATGGCGTACCAGAAAAGATTGGCCCCATTCAGTGTCTTTTTCGTGCCGGTGAGCGTACTGATGAAAACCTTCCGGTTGTCTTTGAGGGTATCAATGCGGATGTTCAGTTTTTCACCGGGAATAGCAAAGGAAAAATCGAAGTTCGAATCGTGCTCAAAAAACGGAGAAACATAAAAATACTTGGTCGTGTTGAGATGAAACTTTTCACCGTTGTAGTTTTCAGCCGACAAGAGGAAAGGTTTCATTTCACGGAACGTATTGCTGACTTCTGCCACCGAACAAACCGGTTTTCCCTGTTTGTCGTAGCAGAAGTAAAATGAAACGGGGTTGAAGTTATACCCGAGCACGTTCATGCCCGTCAGCAACATGATTTTTCCGTCAACGTTGGTTATTCCGTTTTGCGTGAGATAATCGAGAATGTGCTGTTTCGTATTTTTTGTCTTGTCCGGATTTTCTGCCGGCAGCTGCAAATGTTCTCCGTCGCGGAAGCTGAAAAAATTGAACTTGTTCCGCGAAAACATGAAGAGCTTTTTCGCCAGCGAATCGATTTCATCGAGATCGACATAAAACATAAAGACATTGTAATGAAACCGGTGAACTTTGGGTTCAAGGCGGTTGTGCATGACTTTGGCTCTATATAAACAGGAGTTCATTTTCAGATATAAGATCGCGTAAAATATTGTAAGGTACTATTCAATAAGGCGATGATTTTTCATAGATCATGTTTTTTGCCACAGATCCGAAAAATTTTAAATAACCACGGCGACACGGCGGCACA